>ENA-OREC01002545-OREC01002545.1-marine-metagenome-genome-assembly--contig:-NODE-2545-length-10122-cov-86.355799_pt1 | contig 10122 bp, 10 predicted proteins | sample MGYA00248626_ERZ508543 | MGnify/ENA primary metagenome ERZ508543 (study PRJEB26211, sample SAMN05518279) | marine metagenome | isolation source: Puget Sound, Washington, USA | host: Bankia setacea...
AAAAGCCCTACTGACACCTCCAACCGCAGTCCGTAGAATACCCCCCTCATTTTGTTGAGCTATACCCATGTCCGAATTCGAATTAAACCTCAACCACGGCGCCCCACTGTGGCGCCGATTCGCCTCCATGGTCTACGACAGTTTTCTACTCGGTGCTTTAAGCATGGGGTATTTCGCCGTCGTCACCGTTCTCTCCTACCTTACAGGTGGCGATACCACAGGGGGAACAAACCACCTTATGATCACCAGTGAGCTAGGCCAAACCTTGTCACTGCTTGGCTGGATTCTAACCCTGGCTGGCTTCTATATTTTTTTCTGGTGTAAGGCAGGGCAAACCGCTGGAATGCGCGCGTGGCGACTGCAGGTAGTGCGTGCTGAAAATACCACACAGGCTCAGCGACCAACGCTACGGGAAAGCTGTATCCGCGCGCCATTGGCACTGCTATCAATGTTATTGGGTGGCGGCGGTTATTGGTGGTGTTTGCTCGACAGCAACAGCGACTGCCTACACGACAAAATGAGTAAAACGCGGGTTATTCTCACCGAGCCACGCAAAAAAAAATAATAACTACCGAGAGCGGTGGATCAATAACCAGCCAAAGCAAAAACAAAACACAATTGGAATCAATACGGCAAACATGGGAGAGAACCCCATGATAATGGAAATGGGGCCCAGTAACTTTTGACTGGTTTGAAAAGAAAGCCCGACAATAACCCCAATAAAGACCCGAAACCCCATGGTTGTTTGCCTTAAAGGGCCAAAAATAAAGGAAATCGCTATCATCACTAGGCTAAGCGTAGCCAAGGGCTGCAATGCTTTCTGCCAAAAGGCCAATCGGTATTCACTGGAATCTATATTTTGCTTTTCCTGGTAGTTCGCATAGGTATACAAACGCTGCATGGGCAGCTCGTCTGGCTCTAGGACCAAAACATTAAGCAGCTCTGGCGAAACCTCCGTGTACCAACGGCGAGTCACAAACTCTTCGCGACGAAGCTCTTCTCCAGAAAAATAGGTGATCTCTCCATCCTCCTCAGCCCAGTAGTCTCGCTGGTGAATAGCCGAACGAATAAAACTAGCCTGTAATAACTTCCCCGTTTGATCAAACCGATAACGGGTTATGCCATAAAGCTTTCCGTTTGGTAGCACGGCGTTAAAGTGCATATATTCATCGCCTTCCCTAAACCACAGGCCGCGCTCACTTTGCAGGGCTTTTTCATGCCCCTGCGCTAAATCTCGACGGCTATCGGCATACTGATCCGTGTACGGTGCCACATATTCGCCTAGTAGTGCGCCACCGAAAATAAAAATCAATACCGGCCGCATCACGGCCCAGATTATCTGGCGAACAGAAACCCCAGCTGCGCGAATGACAACTAATTCACTGCTATTCGCCAGCACCCCTAAACCAATCAAACAGCCAACCAAAGCGGCCAGAGGAAGAAAATCATAGATACTGGAAGGGACGTAAAGCAAAACGTAGAAGAAGGCTTCGGCGAAACCATAATTGCCTTTTAGCTGGCTAAGCTGATCCACTAGGTCGGCAATTGCATCTAGGGATACAATGACCAATAGCACTCCAATAACCGCACCCCATACCTGCTGCGCTATGTAGCTTTTGATTTTTCTCACGCGGTGGCTCCCTTTTCAGAAGCCTTTTTACTGCGACGAAAGATAAAACGTTTATCCGCCAACAGAATCAAACCAAAGCCGAAGAAAGCGCCATGCACCAGCCACAGAATACCGGGGACAGGCTCGTTGCCCTCTTCAATCACGCCTCTCGCCGCATTTACACACACCAAATACAGCATATACAGCACAACCGCCGGTAGCATTTTCGCGTACCGCCCTTGGCGCGGCTGCGTTCTACTTAAGGGCACCGCCAGAAAACCCACCACCATCACCAACACCGGCATTGAAAAACGCCATTGCAGTGCCGCACGGGCCTCATTTGTACTCTGCTCGAGTAATTTTGATGTGGTTAACCCATCGGTGAATCGCTTGGCTTTCACCGCGTAATCGGGTTCAGGCAACATTTGTGAATAATGGGAAAAACTCACAACACGATAGTCCACATGGCCGGGTATACCAATATAGCGACGCCCATTTTTCAACAAGAGGTATTTGCGCCCAGAGTCTGGGTCTATCACTGTTTCGCCGGAGTCAGCAGTAACCACGGACAGGTCCAGTTCACTTTGCTGAGCCTGATCAAGCGCCATTGAAGGGTCGATGGGTGATACCTTGGCCATAAACACGTTGCGCAATTGCTTTTTGTCTGCCGATATAGATTCCGCGTAGCTGGTGCCCGTTCCGCTGTCGAGCGCATGGAAACGCGCAGGTTTGAGCGTTTCAAAGTCGGTACGACTGCGCTGCTCTGCCAACAAAGATTCCGACGCACGGACGCCCTCAGGCCCCAGGTACAAACTAAACACGCCAACCACAATGGCAACCACCAACGATGATACGGTTGTATAGACCACCAATCGCGCCTGGCTCATGCCACAGGCGTGTAAAACAGTCATTTCACTATCGAGGTACAGCCGCCCATAAGCGAAGAGGATACCGATGAACAAACCAAGGGGAAGAATCAGCTCTAGGTAAGCCGGTAAACGGTAGGCCATCAGCGTTAGTAGTATACCCGCATCTAGCTCACCGGCGGCGGCCTCGGCGAGGTAGTTCACAAATCGAGCACTGATAATAATCATCAGCAACACAAGGCTGACAGCGAACATACTGGTTAACACTTCACGAGCGAGGTATCGAAAAATAATCATTCTGGCTAGCGGTTGGGCAGATAATGGGAGGTTCTATTTAAGGTCGCGATTCTAGCAGATTTGCTGGAGAGAAAACGAACGCTTAAACTCCACCTTTAATTCCTTTCTCGTTTTGTATGGAAGTTCTCCCTTATGCTATTCACCAACAAAAAATCTGATGTGCTCTCGCAATCAACTCAGTGTGCCGTTGTCTTCGCCTATGGTGACACGCTGCTTGCCAGCGCAGACGCTATCGACAAGCAACAAGGTGGTGCACTAAGCGCACTTATCACCAACCATGATCTGAAGGATAAGCCCGGTAGCAAGCGCTGGATCACTATGCCCGTTGAGCCGAAGCGCCCCTATCAACGAGTAATGCTGGTACAACTGGGTAAACCAACTGGCAAAAAATCCACCTCGTTAAGCTCCGACAGCCTATTGACCGCACTGAGTGCTCTGGCCAACGCGCTCAGCCATGCTCCGGTAAAAGACGCCGCTATCTACATAGACGACATTTTCAGCGCCGAAATGAGCATACAACATGGGGACGAAACTCTAGGAGCCGGCTGGCTCGCCGAGCAACTAGCTGTGGCCTGTCAAAAAGCCTGTTATCGCTACACCGAAACCAAGAGTAAACCCGACCCCACCCCCAGCCTCAATAAAGTCATTTACACCAGCGTTGATGCAAATCGCCTAAAGCTCGTTCGACCTGCATTAATTAAAGGCTCTGCGATTGGCAGCGGTATTAACTACACGCGCCAGCTCGGCAACCTACCGCCCAATATTTGTACACCCGATTACTTGGCTGAGCAGGCTAAAATACTGGCCGCTAATTCCGAGAAAAAACTCACAGCCCGCAACCTAAACCAAAAGCAAATGGAAAAGCTGGGTATGGGTGCCTTCCTGTCTGTCGCCAAAGGAAGTACCGAGGAAGGCCGCTTAATCATAATGGAATACAAAGGTTCGAGCGCGGCCAACGCTAAACCCCACGTTCTGGTGGGTAAAGGTATTACCTTCGATACCGGTGGTATAAGCCTGAAGCCCGGCGGCTCTATGGATGAAATGAAATTTGATATGTGCGGTGCCGCCAGTGTGTTTGGCAGCATGAAAGCGCTGGTAGAGATGAAAGCGAAGGTACATGTAGTCGCGTTGGTTGCAGCCGCCGAAAATATGCCCGCCGGCAACGCGTCCAAGCCTGGCGATATCGTGACGTCCATGTCTGGCCAAACCATAGAAATTCTCAACACCGACGCCGAAGGCCGACTGGTGCTGTGTGACACACTTACCTACGCCGAACGTTTCAAACCCAAATCTGTCGTGGACGTTGCCACCCTTACCGGCGCCTGTGTGGTCGCATTAGGCAACCATGCAACCGGCTTGTACAGCAATCACCAACCGCTTGCCGACAAACTACTGGCAGCCGGTGTCCAGAGCAACGACAAAGCCTGGCAAATGCCGCTGTGGGATGAATATCAAAAACAATTAGACAGTAATTTTGCCGATATGGCGAATATTGGCGGGCCTGGCGGCGGCAGCGTAACCGCAGCCTGCTTCCTCTCGCGCTATGCGAAAAAGTACCCTTGGGCCCACCTTGATATTGCCGGAACGGCCTGGCACTCTGGCGCCAAAAAAGGCGCAACCGGTCGCCCCGTGGCACTGCTGGTTAACTACCTAGTGAATGCTTAATATGACACGTGTTAACTTTTACATACTCCAAGCAAACGAAGTGGTGGAAAGGCATCGCTTCGTTTGCAGACTGGTTCAAAAAGCCATTAACGAAAACAATCGGATACTGGTCGCCACCAGTACGCCGGAAGAGACTTCTCTGCTGGATGAACTACTCTGGAGCTTTAAACCCGAATCTTTCATTCCCCACAGTATTGTTGGTGAGCCCGACACAGAGAAAGTGCCGGTCGTTATTAGCCATACCAGCGACAGCCCAACTCACCATGATTTACTCATTAATCTGCGAGCAATCGTTCCACCGGAGTTCAGCCGATTTAAAAAACTAGCCGAAGTTGTTGTTCAACAAACCGATATTTTACAAAGTACCCGTGAAAACTGGAAGTTTTATAAAGACCGCGGCTATGAGTTAACGTCTTTCAAAATATAATGTACAACTACCCGTAACCTATAAAGAACGTAATCGCCATGGCACGTATTTTCAACATATTACTTCTCTGCATAACGCTAGTGTGTGGTTCTATCGCCTGCACCACTACCGCCGCCCCCACTGACGCTTTACGCTTAATTGGCCGCTTTGAACAACAGGGAGCCCAGCACCACTCCACTTGGCCTGGATCAGCTTTTGAATTTAATTTTGCCGGCAGCCAGGCAACAATTGAACTGGCCAGCTCTGCGCGCGTGCGCTTTATAGTAGATGTGAACGGAAAACAATCGGACCTGTGGGTAGATGGCGCCGCAAAAACGTATACCCTCGCCGAAAAACTACCACAGGGTAAACACCATATTCGTGTTACCCGAGTAACGGAGTCTTTTGATATTGTATCCAGTATCTATTCCCAGCCAAAAGTGGACGGCAAACTTCTACCGCCACCAACTACTCTCAATAAAAAAATACTGGCTATCGGCGACTCCATTACCGCAGGCTATGGAATTGAGGGCAATAGTAAAGAATGTGGTTACAGTATGGAAACCAGTAACCAGCTCGCCACTTACGCGGCCATCGCAGCGCGTGAACTCAATGCAGATATACAAGCAATAGCTTGGTCAGGTATAGGCGCATGGCGCTCATACGGCGAAAACACACCCGTTAACCCCACTATTTTAGATCGTTACTCCCGCACACTAGCAAACAATCCAACAAGCCAGTGGCCCCCACAAGATTTTCAGCCCGATGTCATAACCATTGCAATTGGTACCAATGACTACTGGACCGGAAGCGTAACCAATGAATATCGCCTAGGCATGAAAAAACTCGTAGAAAAAGTGCGTGCAGATTACCCTGGCAAACCCCTCTATTTAATCGTAAGCCCCATGCTGGGTGGCGAGGCCCGGCAATCACAAATATCCGAAATGCAAACCCTCCAAACTCCCAGCATAAGGGTCGTAGACCTGGGTAAAATAGAAGCAAGCGACGGTTATGGTTGCGACTATCACCCCAATTCCATAACGAATAAGCGAATGGGCGAAGAGCTGATTCGGAGAATACGCAAAGATTTGCATTGGTGATTTGAAAGAAAAACCTAGACACACTCACACCTTGCAATCACCTTAAAGTGCAGCAGCAGAATGTGCGGCTTCTCGCAAACTGAGCGCCTACAGCGCTCATTAACGCGAAGCCAAAAAAAGCGTCGAAACAACGAGCACCCCCTTTCATGCACTATACCGCCTCCAATTTTCTTCAGGTTGCATTTATAACGGAACTGCTGTTCGGATTATTACTGCTATGGGGAAACCCTCGGTTTATCGCTCTTAGGCTTTACTTAGGCGCAGCGACAGTGCTTATGGCCCTGAATTTTTTGGAGGAGACACACGCACTACCCTTCCACTACTTACTAACACCGTCGTTTACGCTATTGGAAGGCCCGCTGTTTTACTGGGTAGTGTCACAGCTGGTATTTGCCAACTTTTGTCTCTCGCGAAAATCCTTACTGCATTTATTACCCGCTTTTATAAGCTTACTATTCAATAACTGGCCCCAATGGGTATTAGCAGCGGGCACACTTAGCCAAATCATTTACTTTTATTTCGGTGTACGACTAACGCAACGTTACGCAATAGCGTCAGAACAAAGCCGGTCAGACGCGTTCGATATTCGCGCTGACTGGATAAGACACTTACTTTGGTTGATGATTGCCATAGCCGGTATCGACGCCATTCGCCACAACCTTCAACCCCACCTTCCTTCGCTAGGCTTAAAAGCATGGTATTTCACCATGCAGTTCTGTTATTTCCTGATGATGGGCTACATTATTATTCGCGCTGTTCGTGCACCCACCATGTTCAGCGGCCTTAGCCTCGCTGAGCTTAGTTTAAGCGAATCGTCACCGGCTATTGGCAAACAAAAAAACAAAGAAGCAACTCATTTATTTAACGAACTCAATGCACTGGTGGAAGGCCAACACCTATATCGAACGCCACGACTATCCTTGAAAGACCTAGCGGTGGCTACGGGCCTAAATGAAAAGGATATTTCTTGGGCGGTAAATTGTGGTGGACAAACGAGTTTTAACGATTACATCAACGCCCTTAGGCTAACGGAAGTAAGCCTACAACTATCGGGGAATAGTCCTACCAATGCAGGTAATACTCTAACTGTATTGGATATTGCTTTTGCCGCAGGATTCAATTCCAAATCAAGTTTTAATACGGTATTCAAAAATCATTTCGGCGTTACACCAAGCCAATACCAGTCCCAACAGCGGTAAAACCCTACAAGACAAGCCCTAAGGAGGTTCAGAATCGCGATTCTGGGCGCTCCAGCGTGTTTCAGGCCTCAAGCTTCCACCTCAATTTTTGTGAGGTGATGCCATGACCATTATTCGATTTGCCCGAGTTTCAACCACAAGCATATTCTTTATTTGCGCCTTGTGCGCTGCCGTAGCCAGCCTCTTCTGGACCTATCGCTGGCACATACCCCCAACACTATCGCCGGTGGGTTCAGCGAATAACAGCATTGTAGTTGTGGGCGCGCGCATTGTTGAAGTAAGCAAAGGTCGTATCACAGGGCAGCGAAATATACGCATAAAGAACGGCTTAATTGTAGAAATAACACCAACAGCCGTAACCCCTTCCGCCAATGACTTTGTCATCAATGCCGAAGGAAAATACATCATGCCTGGGCTAATCGACATGCACACCCATGTATGGGAGAAAGCTGACCTTTATGCCATGTTAGCCCACGGCATTACCCGTACTCGAGTAATGTCGGGTAATTCACCTCAACGTATTTTTCGCAAATGGATCGCAAAAGGTAAACTCCATGGCCCGGCCCTTACCCTTTCTGGGGCGCCTATTAACCAACACTCTCAGTATGCCAGTGGCCCGCATCACAAATTTATCCGCACAGAAACGGAAGCCCGAGAACTCGTTCGTGCGCAACATCGAAGAGGCTATAACCTGTTAAAAATATACGATGGCCTGTCGCCAAAGTTGTTTCACGCCCTCTCAAACGAAGCGCACGTATTGAAGATACCATTCGCTGGACACCCACCTTTTTCGATCTCTCTAAGCGAATTTTTAGCCGCTAAACCCCAGTCTTTGGAACACGTTGAGATGATTTATCAAGCACACCTAAACTATGCATACGATACGGTGCGCATTAAAGAAGTAGCGGAAAAAATACAGGCATCCAAAGTGCCCGTGACACCCACCCTATACGTTTACGATGAGGTTGCGGCAATAGCCAATCGAGGCGAAGCTCATTGGCAAGAAATTCAAGTACCGCTAGAGTTCCTACACCCTGTTCTGAAGAAATTAGGCCATTCCGATGTAGCCCATATTCACGCACAACGAATGCAGCAGAATTGGCTACAGAAATCAGTGTTTTTCGCTAGAATAACTAAACAATTACATCAATCGGGCGTTAAACTTTTGGTAGGTTCAGATGGCGGTATGCCCTACTCGGCCAATGGCATTAGTACACTGCGGGAAATGGAGCGCCTACAAAAAGCCGGTATACCAGCGGCCGAGGTACTTAAAGCAGCAACTGTTAATGCTGCGGAAACATTATTGGTTGCGAATAAAGTGGCGAAGGTAGAAGCAGGCTATGCCGCTGAACTGTTGATCTTAACCGAAAACCCTCTCAACGACGTTAACCATTTACACCATCTGGAAGGACTCATAAATCGAACTCAATACTATAGCGCTGACGCTATAGCAACCATGCGTAAACTGGCGAAACAACACATGTCGACATTCGAGTTTTATTATTGGTGGGTCATTGATAATTATTTTATCTAACCAGCATGTCACCAAATTCATCAACCACAAAAAAGGTATTTGGCCGTCAAACTCGGTCAAAATAAAACCAGCGGTAATACCCAACATTCTTTGAATACTTACCACATTCCCCCCACTCCCTATGCCCCTCTAGTGGTCAGTCACGCTTCCTCACTACCCGCATGAACATTCGCGAAAAAATCTGAAACGGGAAGGCTAAAATCACAATAATTTCAGTAAATAAAACACAAAGCGTTGGGAGACGGTAGAATACACAGAGACACGGGATTCTCGCTCATCAAAAATAGCTTCGTCCCCGAAATATAAAACAAAAAATGCATTAATAGCATAATTTAGGGCACCTTTATCAAAAGAACATTAAGGACACCTGCTTCATGAAAATCCTGGTCGACGCCGACGCATGCCCCGTAGTGGTAAAAGATATATTGGTCCGCGCTGCTGAAAGAACAGCAACGCAGGTTATATTTGTCGCGAATCAATTTATCAAAACACCACCGTCGCAATATATTTCTTCGCTCCAGGTACAAAGCGGCTTTGATGTTGCAGACGAACAAATTGTTAATATGACCGATACCGACGATTTGATTATCACCAGCGATATTCCGCTGGCTGCCGAGATAATTGATAAGGGCGCTTTGGCCCTCAGCCCAAGGGGCGAACTATTTACCGTAGACAACGTAAAATCACGGCTGAATATTCGCGATTTTTTAGAAACCATGCGCAGTAGTGGCATACAGTCTGGTGGCCAAGCGCCCTTCGGCCAACTGGAAAAACAAAAGTTTGCCAATCAACTAGATCGATGGCTGGCGAAAGGAGGGAAGTAAATGCCTAGTATTGACACCACAACGCACATTCGGCCAAGTACAGAATACGATTTGCCCGTTATGGTTAACTTGCTGGCATTACTCGGTTATCCGCATACAGAAAACAGCCTATTGCAAAATGTAAATGCCATAAGAGCGCGCGGTGGTGAAATATTTGTCGCAGAAAACAAACAGGGTGTTGTTGGTTGTATCTCTGGCATTTTGGATGTGCGCTTAGCCGAGGGGCTAAAGGGCGAAATTGTAAGCTTGGTTGTCGACAAATCTGCTCGATGCCAAGGTATTGGCAGATGCTTGGTTAACGCTGCCGAGCAGTGGCTCTTAAAAACTACGCCCCACATTCAACTACGGGCCAATACTTTGCGCCGCGATGCCCACCGGTTTTACACATCACTTGAATACGCAGAAGTTAAAACACAAACAGTCTTCAATAAAAAATGCCCTTCTAGGTCTTCGATGGTTTAACACTATTACTGATTTTTAAACCGGCTCCATGGTATACGACCGCCATGGCACCCAAAGCACTCACTTCGTTCGCGGGGTGAGTTCATGACGGAAGTGCAGAAAATGCAGGAGCAATTTTCTGTCCTACATCCTGGGCCGCCGTTCCCGCACATGACGTGCA
>ENA-OREC01002546-OREC01002546.1-marine-metagenome-genome-assembly--contig:-NODE-2546-length-10122-cov-14.483425_pt1 | contig 10122 bp, 6 predicted proteins | sample MGYA00248626_ERZ508543 | MGnify/ENA primary metagenome ERZ508543 (study PRJEB26211, sample SAMN05518279) | marine metagenome | isolation source: Puget Sound, Washington, USA | host: Bankia setacea...
TTCAGGGCCCCCCCCCCCCCTCCCCTGATTTTTTTTTAAAAAGTGCTTTGAAACAACTCTGATAATATTGATGCATCGTCAATTTGTTCAATAATCTCTGCGGTTGATAAATTTAAATTTACAGAATGTGTTAACAGTGTTGCAACCCAATTTTTCTCAAAGAGTGTTAAACCAAACAATTCTCATGTATTTGTCTTTAGTAGTCGTATTCTTTAAAATGCAGATTGGTTTGATAATGAATGTGTTGATGCAAAGCGTCGTTGGTTTAGTGTACAGAGTTTATTTAAGTAACATAACTCCCGTTTGAATAGACACAATCTACTTGAGTGCAAGAGAATATACAAGCATTTAATTCGGATCAAAAAAATGTAGTTTTCATTTGACAAAGTTAGATCGTATTGAACGATTAAAACATTGTAGACCAAAAGAGTGTTATTGCGTTAGATGAATTTTATGCATACTTTTCTAACTTTGAAAATGATATTTTTAAGAATACAACTGATGAATCCGAAACACTAGCTTGTAATACCAATGATTTTAACCATTTTAATGTTGAAAACGATGCTGATGATTTTGATATGTGTATTACTGTGGATGAAATTAATTTAGCAGTTAAAAAATTAAAACGTTGTAAAGCACATGGAAGTGATATGTTGTTGAATACTTTATAGAATATATTGATAGTTTAGCACCATTTATATGTGATATATTTAATGCAGTTTTCAATTCAGCTTGTTTATCCAGAATAATGGTTTGACGGTATTATTGTACCTTTGCACAAAAAGGGTTTTAAAAAAGTTCGTGGTGTCCATATGGTGATTACGTTACTAAGTTGCTTGTCAAAATTGTTTACATATCTGTTCTAAATAGTCCAAGCGATCCGTGCAGATTTTAAACACAATAGCTCAGAGTGTGGTAAACGCATGAAATTTTGCATAATTGTAGTATAGGTCATGGAGAACATCTTCAGCTATGGACCCAATCTGAAAATTGAATTTGGCGGGAACGACAGACATTTTAAATATGGTGGACGTTGGATTTCTATAAAATATTTCAAAAAGTCATAGCAATTGTAATAGATAAGCTATTGACATGAAACTTGGTGAATAGAGTAACAGTACTCATACCAATAGCCGTACTGAACAAAATTTATAAAAAATATTACTGATATCGAATGGCGGCCATATTGAAAAATCACGAAAGTGTTGTTTTTTTCAGTTGACACATGATTTGATGTACATTTGTATAGATTTTTTCACGTTATGTTATGATTTAGGATACAATCAAGTAACACAGTCAGGTGGGTAACCTTTTGTTACCCTTGAGCAAGTTTGTTACCACCAATTTACTTTTCATAGTGACATTTGTTATTTTGCTTATATTGTTTCACCATATGGACACCATACTTGTGGTGTTATTAGTCTATTTGAAGTGAACATAATTAATATCTAAAGTAACTCTATGGAATGAGAAATATGCGGAGTTGAGAAAAACCTTTATTAAAAAGTACAATACCATATGTTAAGTGTTTAGAGTTATTACAAATTAACGACCAAAAAAAACAAGTATCTAATATAGCTTTATATCTAAAACTTGCAGATGAAATAGAATTGAACTCTATAACCACGACTATGTATTTATATCTCTATAGAATGTCATGCAGTGTTTTGTTATATTGTGAATTGTTTGAGATTATGCTTATCTGATATTGTGTTTACTGTTCCATATGCTACAGTGTGTACGTGTTTTTTTTTTGTATATATGCCATCAGTTTCTCTGTTCTTTCTTTCTTTCTTTACTTCACATTATTATATTGTGTTTATCCTCCTTTACTAAAACATGTCTTCTCTCTTTTTTGAATCACGTGTAATGTAAAGTACACATGTATATGATGTTTTCCAAACAATGTACATTGTACAAGTTTATGAAATAAATTATGTTCTGTTCTGTTATGTGTATTTCAAATTGCTTATTGTCCAGATTGTATATGTTCAGATTGTTCTAAATTGAAATTGCATAACTTAAAAGTTGGCAACAAAAAATCAGAATTAAACATTCTTTCTTACCAAATGTCGAATTTCACACATTTGATCACGATCTTGCATTGAGAAATATTCATGTTCCTCTGGATAAACAATTTAAAACTTTAGTCTATTTAACTAAAAAATAGTTGCAAGCTCTGAATAATTGACAGAAATCGCATATTTTCGTTACCAATCAAACAAACTGAAAGCATGTGTGCCTTTAGTTACACCGCTACAGATGCCCCCTTATCAGGTACCCAAGCTCCATCCATGCCTCTACCCGTGTCCCCACTACTGATGGCCCCTTTTCGAAGCCCACTAAAAATAGTATTATCATCGATTCAAGACGATGGTGATATCTTCATTCGCATTGTGATTTAGAGCTAATTTAGCCCCAGGAAAATGGCGTCTGACCACGCTAGATAGGATTTGTAACGCGTATTTTCATTGGCTAATTGAAAAAGCTCTCAGTCTTTATTGAATATTAATAATTTACTTAATTCGACAACTGTTTGTTTGTTTTTTCTTCTTTTCGAAACATACATGGCCTCATCATTACCCTGACTCAAGTTTAAGTGCGCATTTTATCGATCATACGATAAATATCGCATGTAAATAGAAAATAGGCATAATTGCTGGAGCCAATGAAATCGACGATAAGAAAGCATAAGTAAACAATAATCCGACATCGCAAAATAGAGGAAAATTCAGAACAAAAACAAAAATGTTGTACCTCGAAGACTACCTTGAAAGTAAGTAATGGTATGCAGTTGTATATGGACGTTGTTTGTTCGTTATTTTGACGGTATTTCAAACACACTGAATCATGTTATTTTTGCATTGCAGTGATCGAAAATCTGCCCATGGAAATGCGGGAAAGATTGACTGAAATGAGAGAGATGGACCTACAAGTACAAAGTGAGCATTCATATTACATTAGATTCGTGTTTAATAACTCCACAGAAAACCTTATTTCTACGTTTCAAAGTTCCAAAATATCTGATGTCGAGTTGTCTCCCACAATGTTCACAATACATAAGTGGATTGCCTCCCTTGCATTGTTGCTACCAATTTTTTTTTTATAAAAAGCAGCATTATGCATACAGCTGTCAAAAAATTGTCAACCCATTTGATCATTACCCACGATGACGTATTATATGGAAAAAAGGTTGCCTAAGTAATGGCCTCTATTTATAACAGATAGTGTATTATCATCAAAAATGTTTCTGCTTTCACTTTGAGATACAATGTGAACATGTACAATACTAATTTCAAGTTTGTCAAGTGATGGATCAACAACAAATTTAGTCATAAGTTACCAACTACTGGCACCAAAACCCCACTCTTTTAAGTCCCATTACACTTGAAGATGGACTGATTTTTTTCGAGTAATAACGCCAACAACAACCTGGTAGAATTTTCTTTGTTCGATTGTTTATGCCATTGAATAATCTGAACATATACCACATGTACCTTTAACTCCAATAGTTAGGACTATATAGTTGATAAATATTTTGTCATTGCAGATTCGTTAGATGGACTAGATGAAAGAGTCACCTCATTTTTCAGAAAGTGCAATCAACCAAATGTGAAAACAGATTGGAGAGAAGAACAATTTGGTAAAATAAAAAAGGTAATCTCATAGTTGTACAACAAGCAAAACAGTATTAATGAATAAAGCTCAATACTATTATGAATAAAGCTTAACTATAGAAATGAATAAAAAAAGTTATTTTGATATTTTAATTCTAACAAACTAAATCTCTATAATAAAATGTATTTTTGTTAAGGAGACACATTTCTTGTTGAATAAAAGGTGAGAAATACTGATTTCAAAACCGCCTCCTCGATAGCCTAGTGGTAGAGTGCTGGCTTAGAGTGGGGGAGGTCCGGGGTTCAATCTCCAGTCAAGGACCGGGTCATACCAAAGACGTTATAAAAATGGTACCAGTAGTTCCCTTGTTTAGCAATCAACATTGAACAGGGAAATACTGGCTCTTTCTTTAGAATGAAGATAGGACAAAAAATGTAATGGATAAAATCTGGGATAGAAATCCTTCGAAGTCAGAGGTCATTGGCTGTTGTGGCAGGGATGAAAAAACGCAGGACCGACAAAAGTCGAATGCTAAAAAAAAAAAACTCATTTCAAAGTTTAAACAGATACTTTTCAATTTATAAATGTTTAGCTAACTTAGTGTTCTATATTTGGCTACTAATAAATAAAATAAAAAGTCCCAAAATATTATATTTATAGCGTATTCCTGTTTAATATTTTTACATATTTGTTTTTCTCTCAAACAATGTTTCTTCATTTCAGGATTATTATAAAACATTAGAAGAAGCCGATGAAAAAGTTCAACTTGCAAATCACATATATGACCTGGTATGTACAAGGTTACTAGTATACCATATAAGTTTTCAGCATAAGTTATTTTTTAGTTGGATAGTCTTGATAAAAAAATTGCTAATGATAAACATTCACAACAATAAACTGTGCTTTAAATACAGTAATGGATGAATTGTGCTTCTAAAATTCTTTCTTTGTTCCGTCATATTTTTTAAAAAATAAACAAAAGTGCAAGACCATTGTTCAAATTGAGACTCTTATAATATTATGTTTGTATTTCCCGAGTGTTTGTAAAATGGAATTTTACTCTATTTAAATTTTGAAAAGAACTTTTGTTTTATAATAAAAGAATATAACCAGTTGTATGAAAATGCCAAAACCTTTGCTTTGATATCGAAACAACAAACACGTAAATCTGGTGATGCTCAATTAGAATCTAAATCTGGTGATGTTTTTATATATCTACGTCTACAAAAGTAACCTGTTTTATCATTATTCCAGGTTGACAGACATTTACGGAAACTTGATCAGGAGTTATCAAAGTTTAAAATGGAGCTAGAAGCAGATAATGCTGGTATAACAGAAATTCTTGAAAAACGTAAGTATTTAAATATATTGAGTTTTCATTCCTTAAAAATGTTCATCTTTTTTTCTTGAGACATTTTAAAGTTCAAGCAATATCAAAGAATTGAAGAAAATGTCTTGCTTACTTCATGAATAATGATTGTTATAATTCACATATTCTCATTTCTTTTCAAAAACATCTGTATATAAGATAAAACCCTTTTTCAATTTAGTTTATACTAAATTATTTTAGTTCGAATGCGAAACAAACAATTTTTGCTTCTGTAAATCATACTCGAATCCGTTCCTGGAATCAACCAGTACTAAGCAATGAGGGTAAAGTTTTTTGCTCAAGGAAACAACGGGACCCTTTGATGTGTCTCAAACTCACGACTGACGAGCATCCCACAATTATGCGTCTGACGCGCTACCCACTGTACCACACCTCACCTTTTCAATTTACTGTTGGATGGATTTACATGTGTATACATTATCTCTTTCCAGGATCCTTAGAAATGGATAAACCTCCAATTCAAAATCACAGAGCAGAAAGTAAGTGCCGTGCTGTTGGTTAAAAAAAGAATCTAAACCAACATGTCTCGTCATATTTTATCTTGTTACTCTTCAAGTCGTGTCACTTCGTCAAGCATAATTCAATCAATCTTGTTAGTTTAAAGATACACACTGGCTCTCAATACATTTGTGTAGCTAAAAAAACATATTTCACAGATATTGTTTAATAGACTAATGATCAAAATGATAACTAACCCAGAGACAAAAGTAACGCCAATTATGTGAAAGAGATAATTATGCGCATATTCTTATATTAGACTTTTGATTTAAAAAAATAGCTACTAGGATTAGATGTACCTCATTGATATACTTATGTGTCCACTGTATTCAGAATAGGTATTAAATTAATTAAGTGATCATTAATTGCAATTTTACTTCAGTTACAATATATATATAAAAATTATGATTATTTTTTATTATTAATTTTTATTACAAAAGTTTATAATGAACTTGAGGATATCTTTAACATTCCAAACCTTTTGTTCAACTAAATCTTGGATTACTAAGGAAACAGAACTATTATTGTAATGGCAGATCACTAAAATGAATTTTAATTGGTCAAATCAATACATGTATGTTACTAGTTTGTTTTAGGATGGCTTTAAATTATATGATCTTTTAAAGTGATGTTTACCTTAGTCACCACCGAAGAATTTATTCTCGTAGGCATAAATTGAAGGTTTTCTTAAAAAGACACTTGTTGGCACATGTATGCTTTTACAAATTTGTGGATATTGCCATATGCTATCATGCAAAGTAAATTTAACTACATTTCACTGACATTTAAATTTTTGACTACTTACTCACAACATCCAATAAAATAAGTGTCTTATGAAATATGAGAAATTCACTTTTTTTTCTCACAGGATTTTTTTTAACGCATGATTTGCCTGTCATTTGTAGTTTCAATTTGATGATTTCGAGGTACCTGACAAAGCAAAACATAAACTCACATTATACACCTTCAGCTGAAGAACACACATTTCCCCCTGTTTCTATAAGTATCATGTGATAATAAGTCTTTTAATAGTGGTTAATTTTATCGTCATATAAAAAATCTTGGGGGAAAAAACCTGTCTGTGATTGACATTTAGAAGTGTATTTCATTTATTTGAGACTGTTGTAAATGAAAGTTGTGAAATACATATGTTGAGAAAAATAGATGTTTATTTATGTGACAGAAGAGTATACGTAACATTTCACCTTTATGGCTTGGAGTTACTTATTAAAGCACTTATGGAGTTTGTAAATGTACTCTGGAATAGGTATGCGACAAACACAATATATTCCGGATTGGTAATTGGCTTTCTTTATGATTGCGTCACATGGGCTTTCTTTATTAGTTTCCTTATAACCGTTGTTATATAACTGATGAAAATTAATTAGGTAGAACATATGTAACAAAGAAATGTTCATATACTACAGTACAATACTACAAACTGACAACCCAGAAACAAGAACTAAACTAGTTTGTGTCTTGATGGAAGTGGTTATTAAACACAAGTTACTTGACTTCAGCATGTACACTATATTTTGAACTGATGTTTTAAACTTTTAAAATGATTTTGAATTGTTTGGCCCCCAAGTAAAGACATGTTAGCCTCATTGCTCAGTACTGGTTGGTTCCAGGAACTAATTTAAGTATTAATTAGTATAAGTAGAATTGTTTTCATCTCATTCAAACTTTTATAAGTTAAAGTTAATGAATGGGTCAAATTCAGTAGACATGTATCACTTACCTCAATGCTATCCATATTAACACTGTTATATTGTCCAATCTATGTTGTGATTTATTGCTTACAGAGAGAAAACTACCCATGTCCACTCTACCCGTCCAACAAGAGAAGAGGCTAACAACAGAAAAAGTTTTATCCACACTAGCCAATGAAATAGCCAGAGACAGTTTTGGTGGCGTGAAGAAAAGTCAATCAGCCTCAAGTTCACCAAATATTTCCATGTTTAATTCCGTCTCTTCTAATACACTACCTTATAAATTAGGTGAGTAGAAGCTTTTTAGGGTAGCAGTCTTCACAGGTTTAATTATTGCAGAGCTTTTGTTGACTTCAAGGGTACACATTTTCACATTTGTATTTATATTACATTACTTTATTTAGTTGTCTTTATTTATAACAAGTGCTTATCTAACTTAATCTGCCATACATTTTTGTAGGGCATAAAGTTTTGTTGACTAGGGGTTACAACGTTTAATATTTAATTGATTGCAGAATGTTTAAACTTATTTACCAGTCAAATGTCAGCCTCAATTTTGGATCACTTTTCTGATTTTAACTGATATATTGTATTATATTACAGGCCATGTAGGTGCCAGTAGCAATGCAGCGATAGCAGCGGCAGCATCACAGGCCATAGCTGCCACACAACAAGTGGTGAGTGCACATTTATTTCACCATTCTTCCATGTAGCTGAATAATCTTATGGAGTGTTCTTTTTTCCTAGAACTAATGGCATTAGAAGGTGGGAGTAACTATAGTCAGCAGGCAGTTGGTTGGTCTGTTTGTGAAATCTTTGTCTCAAACTCCTCTCTCAGAGGCCAGGTGAATGGGTTTATGTAAATTTTCATAATTCGTTTTCTTACATCTCATCGTGTCAAAAGTCAAGCAAGGTCTTTGTGATCTTAAAACACAAAAGTGTGTCATAACCTTAAAATAGTCTCTCAGACGTTTAGTGTTAAATTACATAATAGCTGTCATTTCAGGTCAGGTTTGATTCAATCTACGTGTATTCCCGAAAACATTTTGCTCATTGGGTCAGAATGTTTGATTAATATCACTAGTTGATATGTTGTTTAATTGTGGCACTGCATCCATCTTTCTTTGTTGTTTTCAGATGGGCTGTCAAGGTCGTCGTACGCCCAGTATGAAAGCCAGTTATGTTGCCATGACAAAGCAAAGCAGCTCAGATCCCACCAAAGATTTAATCAAACAAGAACTACAAGCCTACTCGCCTTCCACACCCTCTGTTAGCGCAGACTCTGCACAAGGACGAGCACAACGGCAGAAAAAGTAAGTTTCATGTTGTTGTTCTTTATATTAAATAAGGAAATTTAGTTTTGTTTTTCTTTATGTAAGAGAAGATAAGTTTCATGCTGTTGTTCTTTAAGTTAGAAAATGTAAGTTTTATTCTGTAGTTGACGTTCTTTAGTTTATGTAAGTAAATTTCGTGTTGTAGTTCTTTAAGTTTAAAAAAAGTAAGTTTAATGTTGTCATTCTTTTACTTTGAAGTGAAATTATGAGGTTCTTTTAGTTGTCATCACATCTTTAAATTACATGTTGCGATTCTTTTAGTTGTTGTCATGTCTTTAAGTTGCTTGTTGAGATTCTATAAGTTGCTATCCCATCCTTAAGTGACATTTTGAGGTTCTTAAAGTTGTCACACATCTTTAAGTGACATTTTGAGGTCCTTATTTGATGTAAAACTCTGTTATTTATAAAATGCTATTATGTTTAACTTATGTGACATTTAGGTACCAAGACTGTTTCAGTTCTGTATCTTCCAGACAAACATCAAAAGCGGCAGCACTTCATCAAGCCCAGCAACACGCCCAACAACAGAAACAAGCCGTGATGTCTGCCCTCTCCCAACAACTAACTGCTGTAGAGACCCCCGCCACATCGTCGTCGTCAGAAACCCCCAACGAGCTACAGATAGTGGACGAGCACGGTGAGCCTGTCAACTGGCAAGACGATCCAAACGAGCCGCGATATTGTCTCTGTAACCAAGTCTCGTATGGAGAAATGGTGGGATGTGATAACGATGACGTAAGTGTAATTTCCTATACTTGAACTGTAAATACTCAATATTCACAATGTTCTGCTTATCAACACCAACGAAATTAAGATCATTCAGCTATTTAAAACACTCAATCAGTAGATTGTCCTGCAATTAAGAATTCTCAATTAGTTGAACTTCCGCTATTAAGAACACACAATATTTATAACATTCTGTGATAAAGAAAACTCGAAATAAGAACATTCCACTATTAAGACTCAATAAGTAAAACATTCTGCAATTAAGAACAATATTTAGAACATCCCCACTATTACTTAAGAACACTCATTAAATAACACATTCAACTATTAAGAACACTTAATAAATAGAACATTCCACTATTAAGAACACTCAATAAATAGAACATTCCACTATAACTTAAGAACACTCATTAAATAGAACATTCAACTATTACTTAAGAACACTCAATAAATAGAACATTCCACTATTAAGAACACTCACTAAATAGAACATTCAACTATTAAGAACACTCAATAGTAGAACATTCAACTATTAAGAACACTCAATAAATAGAACATTCCACTATTAAGAACACTCAATAAATCGAACATTCAACTATTAAGAACACTCAATAATTAGAAAATTCCACTATTAAGAACACTCAATAAATAGAACATTCAACTATTAAGAACACTCAATAGTAGAACATTCAACTATTACGAACACTCAATAAATAGAACATTCAACTATTAAGAACACTCAATAAATAGAACATTCAACTATTAAGAACACTCAATAAATAGAACATTCAACTATTAAGAACACTCAATAAATAGAACATTCAACTATTAAGAACACTCAATA
>ENA-OREC01002547-OREC01002547.1-marine-metagenome-genome-assembly--contig:-NODE-2547-length-10122-cov-13.876058_pt1 | contig 10122 bp, 5 predicted proteins | sample MGYA00248626_ERZ508543 | MGnify/ENA primary metagenome ERZ508543 (study PRJEB26211, sample SAMN05518279) | marine metagenome | isolation source: Puget Sound, Washington, USA | host: Bankia setacea...
TTATTTGATTTGAGGGGAGAGCGTGAAGAGGTCCTTATTTATCGTTATTTGATTTGAGGGGAGAGCGTGAAGAGGTCTTTATTTTCGTTATTTGATTTGAGGGGAGAGCGTGAAGAGGTCCTTTCTTTTTCTTGATTTAATTTGAGGGGCCTAACTTTATTTAACAGCACTTCGAACACGTTTTGCTTACACTTTCACCCTTCAGTAGGTCAGTACACATATCGGGTTAGAAACTAACTTTAAATTTCCACTTTCGGACCATAGTGAGAACAAACCAAGACATACATTGCAAGATAAAATGTCAATAGAATAGTTAAATAAACAACAAAAACAGTTTATATAGTTCATAGTGGACCAGAAAATGGACTTACTTATATAAGATGGTTCTACTGTATTGCAAAACTCAATTCAATGAATTTTGGATTTCTGCTTGTAACTTTTAGTTGACTCAGTTTAAGCAATAGAATTTGAGATAGTCTGCGTAATGGGTGGATTTTATTGTAAAGCATGATTGCACTCTTGAAATTACTAAACTTACTAAAACTTTACTTTACTTGTCTTCTATTATTCAACAAACCAAACCACCAGACAGATATTCATTTCTGCCTTACTATATCAATTACAGTAAAACCCCACCTTACAACCATTCCAAAATTACAACCACTTCACTATTACGACCATAATTTGAAACGTCATGACTTAGAAAAAAAGTTTAGATGCCCCATCAATGTTTTTTCTTTCTTTCTAAGGCACAATTTTCAATGATGAGCAAATTCACTATTAAGACCACCGCGCTAATACAACCGCTTTTGCTGGGAATGAATGGTGGGCGTATTAGTGGAGTCTTACAGTATCAATTAGAGCCGTACCTTTTCCACCCACAGATATCCAAGTTCATCCCCTTCTCCGTACACAAGGAACATCTCTTGACACACGTTCCTCACTTCTCTCCTCAGGTTCTGCATCAGGGCAGGGTTGTACTTTACGCCTGGGAACACATCAGACAACAGGCTGTGTAACAGTGGGATGTCCTCAGCCACTAGCTTCGGCACCATCGTTTCCATCACACTTTGGATTAGAATCTGTCAAACAAAATGTAACATTAATAACAGAACTAATGGTGAGAACAAAAATGATTGGCTCTTTGGATACGCCCTTTCTTATACGGTTTCTTATACATTTGAATCTTCAAAATGATTCAGTTATTCTATATGAAGTGTATCCATTTATTGACACTTTTAAAAGATCTTTGATAATTTCTCAAGTTTTTCTTAATTTCCAAACTTACACGCTACGATTACCCCCAAGCTTAGATAGTTACTAACAAAATTGGAATTCTTAGAAAACTGTCAATGCAGAAGTCTTTTTTACTGCGCACTTTAGTATATGAAAGGTTGAAAATGTAGGGGTAGTTGAATACCTCTTGTTCAGGCAGGTTTTCAGCTATAGATGCTTCCTCCACAGCCTGTCCTTTCTCTAACAGATCCTCCTTGAGTTTCATGATCCTGTCTCTCTTAACATTACCAGCTGAGACCAGCACAGACTTGAGGGCACGCAGACCAAAGTCGTAGTGAGACTGGGGTGACAACTGCTCATCACACAATCTGGAAACAAACAGTCATAGCAATGGGTTATTCCCCAAAAGATCAAGTACTTTCAATGGCTGCAAAAGATGATTTTAGTTTAATTCTTAGAACCAACAGGGTAACGAGTACAATTTTTCAATGATTTCGACATAAATTCAAACAACTAAACATTCTTATATAGGTAATAATAAAAAAAACTGAAAATAATAACATTTATAACTAACTTCATTTTTAGGAAGTTATTAATATGAAGACTCATGTAAGATAAAAGTAGGCATGCTTTCTTTTGCATATGGCCTTCACAAAAAAATAGAAACTACACTTAATCACCTGATGTGTCTGTTTAGAAACATTGTTAAAAATAGAATCAGAAACAAGTTGTATTTTTTTCCTATTTTAAACAACCCGTACTATGAGTTGATAAATGAGCTGTGTCTTACTTGAAGAATGGTACAATCTTGTTGGATAGTTTCTCTGCTGTTTTGAAGCCCTGTGAGTAGAGCATGACCTGGGCAATAAGTTGTCTGTCTGGCTGTGTCATGGCTAAACTACGGAACAGTTTCTTCAAGTTGTCGGGCAGGTTGGAACGGCCAGCGTAGCCAGGGTTCATGGTGATGAAGATGGCCATGTCTGGATTCACTTTCACCTGTTTACCAATCAACTCAACCACCATTGGCGTACCTGGTGAACATGGAAAGAAACATGTGACAGTTTAGTTAGATATGGTGAAATCAGCAGAGTTTCGACATTAAAGTTAGCTTTAGGATCAACAAAAACATATAGTGCACAAATGATTACCAATAGGTACTACATATTGCAAAATCTAAACGATTTAGGTCATTTTATTTTGCAAAGTCACCTGATTTTTGGCCCAGAATACTCATAAAGTCTACGTTTGGTTAAGTTTACTATAAAACTGTGGTTGCAAGTGTTAACAAATTATTGGTGGACGGCGGACACGGAAACCAACTTATACTGAAAAGCTGATATGGACTACAAGTGGGTGATATTAACAGTGGACTGTATCTACAGGTAGCTAGTAACTTACTGTATATAATAAGCAGAAGGATGTACAGACAAAGCTTTATGTACTGAACTTTTCCAAACACGTTATTTTACTCTCTTTAAAAAAAATATATCATAAAAAAATACAAGAATCTATCTATCATTTGATTCTAAATATAATTAGTTATACATTTAATACAGCTTAACCATAGAAAGGTTGATGTGTTTAACTCTAAATGAAAGTAACAATTGTCAACAATTATGTTTAAAAGAATAACAATATAAGAGTTAACTTATTTTAAAATTAGCGATGGTTCATCCGTTCATTTTTTTTTTTTTAATAGTCTAAAACAATGTAATGATGTCCAATTAAAATCAACGTTTCAAAACAAGTGTGTTTTAAAGAGATAAGTTATTGGTTTATAATTCATTTACTACATTTATTGCTACACAACGACTCCATCTTAACACGATTGTCAGCCCGCATGGATAAAAACCGCATTATATAGGACCGCATTATAATGGAGTCACAGTGTAGTACAGAACTGAAGTTGGCACATTGAATACAGACAACTACAGATAAATAAAGAACAGATTTGAAAGCGCTACACAAGACAACCTTGTACAGTATGGGTTAATTAAACTAAAGAAGAAACTTCATTAATGTGGAATTATAAATCATTTCAACTATTAGTTATATAACAGAAATGGTGACAGAGTGTGAATTTCTGGCTGCAAAACAACATTGTATGACGGGCTGGAAGAAGTTCTCAGTGCAATTGAATAAAGAAACAATGAAAGAACACTTTCACAGTCACCTCTCATTATGTGCATATAGATAATGTGAGTCTTAAAGATTTGTTTTGTGATAAAATGTTTGACAGGGTGCTTCAGTCCAACAGTTGATTCAGTATTATGCAAGAAAAGAACATGGCATTTAGTAAAACTTTAACTATAAGACTGACAGGCTAGTATCACTGAAAATAAAAACAATAATCTGCACAGCACAGCACACACAAGTGTAGTTAGTACGGAACAACAATGCATACCCTTCTGTTTCCTGCCGTCTGATTGGTTAACAAATAATAACAAGAAAACAGTTGTTACAGTTGCATAACAATATAGTATGAACTATCAAGAATAAAGCATCAACACTCTTGACTACTTTAATCAGATGCATATGTGATAAGTTTGATGCCAGGATTTAAGGGAATAACTGACCGTATGATCACAAAAACACAAAGCTAGGTTTCCCCCCGAGTATTTTAGTAATTTTAACAAACCAGCATGCAGACCTAAATTGGTGTTTTTGTCTCTTTTTCTTTCTCTCATTCTTTCTCTCTCTCTATCTTTCTCTCATTATTTCTCTCTCTATCTTTCTCTTGTCAAATATATCAGGGATTGAGAGGACTACTGTAACCTAACCTATGCTGAATACAAACACACCAACATGCTGTTCATTTTAGAATGGTACACTCTTGGGTAACAAAGTATACTAAGCATTTCATGCCATCAGACTGCAGTGTATGAAGTTTCATGACACTAGAAAATGCAAACTGCACAAGAAAATGTCTTTTTATGATATATGTTTGCTGAATTATTTAGGCTGGTATAAAAAAGTTTCAATCTCTCAGCCTCCCTTTTTATAAACAAATAATCAGGTCACCTTTTTACTAAAGCAATTGCACAAAACATGAAGTTACACAATACTTTAGGATCTTAATAACTCTTGAACAGCTGACCATGTCTAAAATGCAATACAATTACAAAGTATCTGGACAATACAGTGTTGATGTCACTTCATTAAATCGTCTTAGGACTGGTGTCTTACCTAGGTATGATAGCTTACCAATAATAGTATATGCTTAATCATAATAAGGTACAATAAGTATACGTAGGGTTATTGATGAAACGGGCCCCGGTTGGATTTAATTAAAGAGATTTAGATTTTTTTCAATTTTTAAAAGTATGCGTAAGTTTTGTGCATGTGTGTGTCAATTGAAGTTTTGCATAAGTGCTTTAGTAACACAGTACTGTGATATTTATCCTAAAAGTAATGAGCTACACATGTAAACATTCTTTCACCGTTCCCTACCTTTATCTTTCCTGCCCATCATGTCTTTAAGAGCCTCCTGTATGGTCTGTATCTGTTGTGAGACGGCAGACAACATTCTCTCCTCAAGACGATTAAACTCATCGAAACATCCCCATGCTCCCACTTGGCACAGACCAACAAAGATACGTCCCATGGCCTGTAAGATATATTACACTGGTTAACTCCATTACATAATACATTGTGCTACACATCTCGAGGACTCAATTGCCAACACTTCACAAAATAAAGATATATATAAAGTGGACATCTATTATGGACCTTGGTGCATCTATACAGTAAGGCAAGATGTGTTATCAAATATTGACAGAATGCATTTCAATAGTAGTGAAAATATAGCTTGTTGTTGTGTGTAAGAAAAATTATTATAAGAATAGATTATATGAAGTGTTACGGTTACTGTGGTACTTGGAAGTTCATTGTCTTGATTAGGAAGACCTCTGTTTATAGGGTAGGGTTAGTGATATGCTTACAAGAAATACTCCCTGTTATTGGATTACTATATATAAGAGGTTAGAAATTGAAGGTTGTTACCTGGAAGTCGAATGTCTCGTCACAGTTGAAGACTAGTACAAATCTACCCAGCTGGTTACCAAGAGCCTTTACAGACTCTGTCTTGCCTGTACCTGCTGGACCTGTTATACGGGTGATAAAAGAACAAGTGTAGGTTTGAACTCAACTTAATTTACTGTTTTATTCAATGATAAAATTCCACGTTGACATCTCTGACAATTAACAGAACCAAACAAACGTTTATTCAAAGTAAAGAATAAACAGCTAATGGTCATAAACACAAAGAAACATTGCATGAAAAGATTTTTAAATTAAATACCAAATGATCTTCAATTCATGATTACAAATGCAGACTTAAAATTAACACAGATACACTATTAAGCCCAACTGCTAATCACACTTTTAAACAATTCCCCAGCATAACCACTGCTTTATACTGTGAAACTTTAACATAGAGTACAAATAAAAAATATTTTCATAACTGAGCTTAAATATACAAGTCAATGTGATTTGGGAAAATAAGCAATTAAGGCACATGTGAAAAAATGAGGCTTTTTCAGGGAATATTTAGGTACACATATTTCCTAGCTGACCGTGTAATGTATTGAAAAGTGTAGTCAACGTTTCCATGCCATAGCTTACCAAATGGTGATCCTCCTAGCCTAGCTTCCAGAGCCTGTGTCAGTGTCAGGTAACATCTGTCTGTCAATGGTGTCTGTACAAGCTTATCCTGTACACCCAAATACTCAAACCCATAGTTAAACTTAGCATTGGCCATCTGTATGGAGAGCTGCTGAAGCACGTCTGCGTTTTTGGGGTCGAAATAGAACCTCATCTGACACAGCCAATCAAATGACTTTGAACTATTCACCTTGTTGGCGATCAACTGGCGGGTCACTTGTTTTTGGTGGACCAACTCAGTGATCTAGAATAAAAAGAAACATCATTGTACTTTCAATATTAACAAATGAACATCACCAGACACATTACAACACAACCATAGGATCCTAGGAGTATTGTATACAAATGAAGGCAAGGTTACAGATCAATTTTATAGCCAGTGTTTTCATTTCAACTTACAAGACTTTTTGTTCCATGATCACATTCACTTTTCATAAGTTTCTCAAATCGCAATCATACTAATTGACAATGTTTGTCCATGTTTTTATTAAAGTCTTCAGTTTTATAAGTTTTTTTTCACATAAACTTATTAGATATGTTTTACCAGAGTTTCAACTTAAATATACCAGCTTTGCTTTATACAAAGTTTCTACTTAAATCTACCAGCTTTGTTATATACAGAGTTTCAACTTAAATCTACCAGCTTTGCTTTATACAGAGTTTCTATTTAAATCTACTAGTTTTGCTATATACAAAGTTTCTACTTAAATCTACCAGTTTTGCTATATACAGAGTTTCTATTTAAATCTACTAGTTTTGCTATATACAAAGTTTCTACTTAAATCTACCAGCTTTGCTTTATACAGAGTTTCTATTTAAATCTACAAGCTTTGCTATATACAAAGTTTCTACTTAAATCTACCAGTTTTGCTATAAACAGAGTTTCAACTTAAATCTACAAGCTTTGCTTTATACAGAGTTTCAACTTAATTCTACCAGCTTTGTTATATACAGAGTTTCTACTTAAATCCACCAGCTTTGCGATATACAGAGTTTCTATTTAAATCTACCAGCTTTGCTTTATACACAGTTTCTAGTTAAATCTACTAGTTTTGCTATATACAGAGTTCCAACTTAAATCTACAAGTTTTGCTATAAACAGAGTTTCAACTTAAATCTACAAGCTTTGCTTTATACAGAGTTTCAACTTAAATCTACCAGCTTTGTTATATACAGAGTTTCTATTTAAATCTACTAGTTTTGCTATATACAGAGTTTCTACTTAAATCTACCAGTTTTGCTATAAACAGAGTTTCAACTTAAATCTACAAGCTTTGCTTTATACAGAGTTTCAACTTAAATCTACCAGCTTTGTTATATACAGAGTTTCTATTTAAATCTACTAGTTTTGCTATATACAGAGTTTCTACTTAAATCCACCAGCTTTGCTATATACAGAGTTTCTATTTAAATCTACCAGCTTTGCTTTATACAAAGTTTCTATTTAAATCTACTAGTTTTGCTATATACAGAGTTTCTATTTAAATCTACAAGTTTTGCTTTATACAGAGTTTCAACTTAAATCTACCAGCTTTGTTATATACAGAGTTTCTATTTAAATCTACCAGCTTTGTTATATACAGAGTTTCTACTTAAATCCACTAGCTTTGCTATATACAGAGTTTCTATTTAAATCTACCAGCTTTGCTTTATACAGAGTTTCTATTTAAATCTACCAGCTTTGCTTTATACAGAGTTTCTATTTAAATCTACCAGCTTTGCTATATACAGAGTTTCAACTTAAATCTACAAGCTTTGCTATAAACAGAGTTTCTATTCAAATCTACCAGCTTTGCTATATACAGAGTTTCTATTTAAATCTACCAGTTTTGCTATATACAGAGTTTCTATTTAAATCTACCAGCTTTGCTATATACAGAGTTTCAACTTAAATCTACAAGTTTTGCTATATACAGAGTTTCAACTTAAATCTACCAGTTTTGCTATATACAGAGTTTCTATTTAAATCTACCAGCTTTGCTTTATACAGAGTTTCTATTTAAATCTACCAGCTTTGCTTTATACAGAGTTTCTATTTAAATCTACAAGTTTTGCTATATACAGAGTTTCTATTTAAATCTACAAGCTTTGCTTTATACCAAGTTTCTATTTAAATCGATCAGCTTTGCTTTATACAGAGTTCCAACTTAAATCTACCAGCTTTGTTATCATCCCACATTAACCTACCAGATGTTCAAGTTTCCTCCTGCGTACTGGTGGCTGCTCATGTAGTACAGAGTCTGCCAGTACGTTGAGTGTAGAATCAACTGAGTTGAGAACTTCCTGTACGGGGCCTAGATCAGTACCTCCCTTGTTGGCAACCGCTTGTAGGGCAGCATCCACACTCTCTGACCATGAAATCTGGCTAGCCAACACTACCAACTGGGCCTGTAAAATATTATCAATCATTCCATTGTAAAGGCTTTTCAAACACCAGTAGAGTGTTTCATTAAGTATTGTATAGAAATAACACCTTTAGAAAAAATATGTTCGTATAAATATGTAAATAAAGTAAACTAAAATCCTCAATGTCAGATTGCACATGTAACGGTTGGTTACCTGGTACTTGTCCACCCACTCAAGGTATTCTTCTGAGTTGATTTTGCCAGATTTAAATACGGTCACATCTTTGATAGCTTGGGCCAGTAACTTAGCTAATGTCACTCTCATTTCCTTCTCTACGTATGTCAGCCATTCATTGATCTTTGGATGCTGGGCGATAGACACTGGGGTAGCAAAGCACACCTGAAATAGCAAAATTATCACAGTGAACAAAACAAGGACATCTTTAGCCCCACCAACTTTTCAATTCCTTTTATTAATCATTAGCATGTATGGAACTGACTAGATTTATTTTTTGTTTCCATACAATATTGATGCACTCCTGTTTTAGCACTTTGTTTACGTTCATGTTTTAACTACTTTAGAAACTGTTTAAGTCTGTGTAATCATTAACGAGCAACATAATCGTAACAAAGTGTTTATAATCCATGTTTTTGTAAGTTTAACACTGATAAACTTTGGGCTGTCAGAATCCGCCATTTTACGAGTGCATTGTGGTTTATAATGTCTACAACACGGTGCGGCTTAACTGTAGTAAACGCTGAGTTTAGTCATGTTTAAGATATAGTAAGTTTTCATGTGTAAATGTCTGAAATAAGTGTTTCTCACTTGGTCTATTATAAAGTTTAGATTTTTGTATGACGCAGTTTTGTTAATGTTTGTAAATAGGGGCGAAAAAGATATAGATCTAACATTTTAAAATAGAAATACGAACATTTATTGGAACCATTTCATTATATGTGGATATAGTCGACTGACGAGGCTAGTGGGTGAATATTATAAGAGACTGTTGTTTGAATATATATTTATTAAATTAAACCTTCATGTAACTGTTGAATTTGTGTTGTTTTCCGTATATTTACGTATACTTGTACCGAATATCAACAGCGAACACGTACAATATAACAATCTGGAGTTGAACTATTAAGGTCCATTGATGACCGAAACCTTCAAGAAATGTATGTCAGTTTCACAGAAATATCAGTGAGTCGTTACTGGTTAGAAATGTATCCTTTCAACTAAAATTCCCCTGAAACACCATCCTATGGACCGACAAAAAGTAGTTGTTAAAAAAGGACTTATGTTAATTTTTAGTTATTTTTTGCAAACTCAATAAAGGGTCAACTGTCTTTATTTTTGAATATTGCAACATTATATATTGATTTTTATAGCCTCTTAAATTTCTAATGGTGACACTGTTGTTTACAAACTGTGACTTAGTGATTTGTCATTTAACTTTAAGACTGAATAAACGTTATTGAAAACCTTGTTACGCCCTTCAAATCGTCGCTACACAGCGAATATGGTAGAATGTATTTTCCCAGATATCTTACCTCTTCACCCTCCTTAGACAAGAGTCCTAAAACTTGTGAGTTGTCTTCATTCAGAGTAATAGAGGCTACACCAGCAAACATCTTCTTGAAGTGCTTCTGTAACCTGCTTACATTCTTACTGTTACCAATGATCTCTAGCAAGTCCTCGTCACCAACAAAGTAAAATCTGGAATAAACATTATAATGAAAACTTGTGAATACTTAGTCATTTATATATCTGTCAATTACTTGTGAATACTGAAGGATCATTTATTGCCTTGTGAATACTGAAGGATCATTTATTGCCTTGTGAATACTGAAGGATCATTTATTGCCTTGTGAATACTGA
>ENA-OREC01002548-OREC01002548.1-marine-metagenome-genome-assembly--contig:-NODE-2548-length-10122-cov-12.255749_pt1 | contig 10122 bp, 7 predicted proteins | sample MGYA00248626_ERZ508543 | MGnify/ENA primary metagenome ERZ508543 (study PRJEB26211, sample SAMN05518279) | marine metagenome | isolation source: Puget Sound, Washington, USA | host: Bankia setacea...
CCCCCCCTACTCACATGAGTAATGATCTATTTGTTTGCTCTTTTGGGGGAGTTATTGTGATACTCGTGCATACAATTTAATTATTGTTAAAATAAACTACAATGATAACAGACAGAAGTCATAGTACTACCCAGGTAGTAGATTATTAATGTTTCACACATCCTACAGTGTTCGCCATTGAATAAGTTTACACTGTCAAGTTAAGCCTGAAACCAAAATGTAAGCAATGGACGTCAGGTGACTCGGGTAAGTTCAAACACACTGATTATTCGATCACATTTTATGTCTCCGTGGATGTTTGAGTTTTCAAGGTTTAACTGTAGTTATTTTCTGTGTATCTAAAATTATTTTGATTGTTTCATAAAAAGTATGACACTATTCTACTAAATATGAATCATTGAAGGAAAAACAAACACTGAGTATAAGCAGTAAAACTATGGCATTCATTTACTACTTATGTTGATTTGTGAGTCTGAAGCATCAAATATAATTGCCTGATCACTAACCTTCTTGTAAACTGTGCATCCCAGCTTGTGCTTCTTCTTGATAGAACATATGATGCCCGGCTGCTTGACTTTGATAACTTTCATTTGTAAACTCACCACCATACACATTACCTACACTCACAATTGGCCTACTAGTAACTCCTTGCTGAGCTAGAGAGCCAGAAGATGCTGACTTTGTGACACTAGCAGTTGTAGTTTGTGTTGTCAGTTTAGTTTGTTTAGCTAGTCTGGCTTGTTCTAAAGTCACTTGATCTAAACTGAGTCTGTGCATATCCTGTGACAAGTTTTGTACATCCATTCTAACATATGAAACTGGAGTGTTAGTGACAGGTTGCTGTTGCTGGGGTTGAGACAGTTTTGGTTGTGACCCTGGAGACTGTGTGACAGGGACACCTGGTGACTGAGTCTGACGATCATGGCTTCCTTGGTTTAATACTGGCACTTGAGAAATTGATTCAAGAAGCCCAATGTGACTTTTAGGTCTGGCATTGATTTGTTTACTTGCAAAAGGAAAGTTAGTAGAGTTCACTGTTTGATGTGGAATATACGAGGCAGGTGTTTTCACTCCAGATCGTTTCTGACTGGTTGGGGGATTCACAGGCTGGTGGTATGCTAAAATATAGATGGAAACAATCTAAGAATGTTAAAACAACATTATAATATCACTTAATAAAATATTTTAGCTTGATCTAGCTATACTTTTAGTTATAAGCTTAAAACACATCCATTATGACTTAGTGCTTATTTCATAAACTGTAGTAGATTCAGGAATTTAAAGAAGTCTACAACGTTTCTATAAAAACAACAATCTCCATTGAAGGGTTCAACTTCTTCACAGGGTTGAACTTTCAAGAACTTCTTTTTAAAAAAATTTTTTTTACAACAATAGTCCTTGTCTTACATCGTAGAACTGGTGGTGTGTCTCTTTTCACATATTTCCCGGCTATGCCGTCATTAAGGCCAGAATCTTTTTTCTTTGACAACATTTTGTCACTTTTCTGTCAGCAATGTTTTTACACTTATTCATGTAAGTACTCCTGTACACTGATACCTGGAAGTAGATTTCATGTAAACTATTCAGACCTGTCACCCATAAATTAATGTAGTGTATAGGTAAAAGGAAACATCCATTTATATTGTATATATGAAATGTACATGAAAAATGTAATGACAAAAGCTTATGTACATCAGAATTTTTCAGAAGTCTTTAAGAAATAAGTTTATAACTAAACAGTCAACTCATAACAAAGTGTAGAATATTTTCTATGGTTATACATCTGTATTCAATAGCCGCACTGTTCTTGAGATAAATAGAACTTTGTATGCTTTAGCTTTATTTTAGGTTAGATTGTGCTAGCAAGAACGACTAAAATAAGTAAAAAGCATTCAAAAGCTTTTTAACTTGGGATAGTTGGGTTGAACCGTATCAAATTGCTTCATATCCCCTTTTTGACTGATTGCCAGTTAACAAGCAAGTAACGGAACAGTAGCTGGTGGCTTAAACAATATTAAAACTTTGTATTCTATGATACCTTTGTCAAATCGGCTGTGTTGCTATTTTTGGCCAGATACTGATAATGACCTCATTGATTAAGCTAATCATCAACTTAAGAGCAAATTCTGTTCACTAACAGTTCAACTTCTCTTCCTTTCACATTTACTATAAGAAATCAAGTGTTATAGTGTCCTTCTAACTGCAATACTATCCCTAAGTCTACGTACCCGATGTGTTTATCAAAAAGAGCAGGAAAGACTGTTCATAAAATATCTTGGTGCACATCCAAAACAACGCCCAAGTCAGTAAAATAGGCCAAAAGGGAAGCCAAGAAGGTCGAGTAACACACAATCAATATAATCAAATGCTTAGGTCATTTTTCTTGAGCATTTCAAATCTGATTTACCTGAAGAGGTTCTTTATTTGTTGACTTTTTCTCGTAAAATTGTAAATACTTGACATACAGGAAGTGTACAGAGAGACATGACCTCCGCAAAACATCACCGGTTAATGTGTAGCTAAACCGGAAATGACGTTTGACACAGGTGCCCGCCATGTTTACCCTAGCAACTTCACAAGTTTAGGTTGGAAACAGAGTTGAACAGACACGGATACTAACAACAGAAAAACCGTGCGTTTCCACGATCTCTTGAGTGGGAATTGTGTCTTTTAACGTGTCCTTTCTGGGAAGGACCGTGTATAACAGCATTTACTTTGACTATTGACAAATAGTCGTTAAACGGCGAAATAAATCAACATGGATACGCCAAGCATAAATCCCAAGGAACAGGAGTTCGTAAACGCTAAATCATATTTGTTGACAACGAGTACAGAATCTGGATATAATTTGTAAGTATTCTTGAATTATAAATTAACCTGCATCTAACCTGCATCTGACTTAGTTTAACGATCTGCCATATGAAATATTAGTAAAGATCTTAAACTCTTCAAGAAAATTAACAAGTTTTACTTCAATATGGTCAACAGTACAAATGATCACTGCAAACCTGTTTGACCAAATAAAATGTGTATTAGGAAAACTGCTGCTTCTGACATGTTAATTGTGCCCTAGAACGGAGCTTTATTTTGTTATAGTTATTAGTCTAAATATTTCAACAAAAGTAATGGATTCGAACCCCTGGCCTGCTTGAAACTGTATTCGTTGTTAAGCAGGAAATTTTTTCATTACTCATGGATGATTCAATCTTATATCATTTAGCTTACCTTGTAAATAAATGAAAGGTAACAAATGCTCAGGTTTCTATATTTACTCTCATTGAAAATAACAACAGAAATTTATATGAAGTTAAATGTGTTGGAAATAAACTATGATCTAATTGTATTTTCAGATATGACCACCTTAGTAATACTTTAACTAAAATTCTCGATGAAAGACCAGAAAATGTGTATGACATCTTTGAAGACATTAGCAAAGATTCCAAGCGCTCCAGGTTCACATCAAATGTCGACACAGTTCAAGACAAACTAGATCAATCAACAGAAGTTGCTCTTGCACAAGTTCAAAGAAAATTGTTTGCTGTAAGTATTTATTTCATCTGTAAGAAGCAGATGTACAACTTCTTTGTTTTGGTAGGCAAATATAACTTGTCATGTTTCACAAGAGAACATCTTTCTTGTTTACAGGTATTTCCAAATCATTTTAGTGGGCATGAAATCAGAAGAAAGGCAGGTGACATAGATATTGTGAAAAACCTGTTTTCACAAAATTGGATGATATAAGAAATTCACATTGTTTATGATTTCTTTATTAAAAAAACACTGATTGTTGTTTTTCTGTACAAAAATCTACAATTGAATGCAAGTCATCACTTGCTGTCGTTTTTTGTTGTTAATATCGTTCTGACTTTTATTCTACACATGGATTTATTCTTTTCATAACCTAAACTTGACCCCACTGTTAGCATGTTACTGATGTCAATAACATTCTATTAAAATACATTTTTGTATAAAAATTACCAGTTATATAATCAAATGTTTTAGCTGTGTATAATTATGTATTGTTAACATTTTTGCACAATTTATTATTAATTTTATTCTTTCGTGTTTCTATAGAAAGGTGACGGTGAGGATGCTGAGGCAGAAGCCGAGGATGATACTGAAACTCCTCTACCTAATCTTATGGAACTTAGCTTCTACTTTGAACAAGCTTCCGTGGGTCTGAACCGTGAAGAAGTGATTAGGGTCTGGATGGCCTTGAAGAACCTCGTAGACACAAATAATCTTCAGCATGTTAGATTCTGGGGAAAGATGTTTGGCACAGAGCAGAACTACTATGTGGCTGAGGTAGAATACCGTGAAGGTGAGGAGGAACAAGAAGAGGAAGAAGAAGAGGTAAAATTTACTTCTACTACTTGTCATATTAATTTACCATAGTACATTTAATTACATTCTCAACTTAATATTTTTTTCCATGAATAACTTATTCAGAAACACAGATCTATATATGAAAAGATATTTGAAAACTCAATTGTGCGGTCTACAAACAAATATAGAAAGGCAAGAAAATTTTAAACCATTTAAAGCTCAGATATTGACAAATAGATTTTACTAAATCCTGATATAGCCAGAATTTCTATATATTAATGATAATTGTTCCTGCATCACTAGAATAACTTGACTTTTACAGGCTGATGATCATGCAGAGGAGGAAACAGAGAAGGAAGAGGGAGAAGAAGGTGATGAAGAAGCTGAGGAGGATGATACTCCAAAACCAGACTTCAAACCTCCACCTGTAGTCCCTAAAGAAGATAAGGCAGGACCAAACAAGAAAACATATTTCATCTGCAATGATCGTAAGTTGTAATTTTTGTAGAGAAGCTGGTTATTTTAGATAAATACCACTAGGTTTTAAAAAGATTGCTTTTTAATACGCTTCTTCATTACAGGCACACATATTATGTGGTTGAGCTTTGTCCTGAAATCAAAAACTTATACATGTATGAACATAAAGAAGTTTAACATCAATTTGTAGAGTGAAAAAATGTATTTTTTCCATTTGTTCAGCTGGTAAACCATGGAACAAGCTCCCAGCTGTTACCCCAGCACAGATTGTATCAGCAAGAAGTATCAAGAAATTCATGACTGGGCGTCTAGACGCTCCTGTAAGTTACCCTGACCTTATCTAGTTCTTAGTACTGTTGTTTCACTGGCATGCTTCATGGATTCATCAGCTTCACCCATTGCATTCATTCTTGCTTAAATGCACACAGAATTTGGCAATTATGATGACATTTACAAAAAGCATTGGCTAACTTGTGTATCATTTATAAAAGCTAGCAAAAGACTTAAACTTCACTATAAAGGTACATTCTTCTTGTAGGCAATCAATTTATATCACCACCTTCCTTTTGTACACTTTCCTTCATTATGAAATAGATGTAACTTTCTCTACCTCCAGGTTGTAAGTTACCCACCATTCCCAGGTAACGAGTCCAACTACCTGAGGGCCCAGATTGCCCGTATCTCAGCTGGCACCCACATCTCACCCTTGGGATTCTACCAGTTTGATGAGGAGGAGGAGGAAGAAGAAGAGGGAGAAGGTATGTTTCTATCACTGAACAATTACTAATATAAATAATAAGATAACCCATCTACTAAATTTCTACATTATTTCCAAGTAAGCACCTCGAAAACACAGTACAGAAAGAAAAGCAACATATAGCAAATATTCAGGTTTCTTAATGTTAGGTGGTCTGTTACTATTGGGTTTTTACTGTATCTGACACATTGGTTTCTTGAAGACCAACATCCTTTCAATATTGTTGTAAAACAAGTTTACTCAAATTGATGCTATATACAAATGTGTAGAGAGGTGAAGACAGTGTTTACTTATCTGCTTCTCTATCATGTATCTCAAGTTTGTCATTTTATCACCTTTAAATGAATATTTTATATATTTGTTCTTCCATGTACAGGCCGTGACAACTTTGTAGAGAACCTTGACTTTGAAGGTATCCCAGTGAAAGAACTTGTAGACCCAAGCTTGTCTAACTGGGTACATCACGTACAACACGTCTTACCTCAGGTGATTATCTAATCTTTATTTGAAGTATTTCACCTGAGTTCACTCTGTTGTCATGGCATTTAGCACTGTGTTTTGTTCCGTGTTTTGCCTTGTTTATTCTAATTCACATGCTTGAGATGGTTTTAATTTTGTTCATTTTATATTAAACCTCAGATTGTTCTATGTTTGAAGACAGATAATGACATATATAAGGAAGAGCATAGCATCCTGGTTTGGTTGTATATTGTAGTACATGTATTGTACAAGAAAAATAACAACATTACTATCTGTACTTATTAGGGTCGTTGCTCATGGTGGAATCCAGTCCAGAAGAATGAAGATGAGTTTGAAGATGAGGAGGAGGAGGAAGAGAGAGAAGAGCCTGATGAGCCTGAACCAGAACAGGGTCCACCACTCCTCACCCCACTGTCCGAGGATGCTGAGATTGGAAACATGCCTCCATGGACTGGAAAACTGTCCTCCAGCCTTGTCCCACAGTTTGCCATTGCCTGCATTCACTCCAACCTCTGGCCTGGTGCTCATGCATTTGCCACCGGAAAGTAAGTGTTTCATGGTTTATTTGCTATATTTGTTTGAGCATTTGTGTTGATATAAGGATTAAAGATCTCATTTTAGTTGGAATATGATCAATATGTTGTGTCGAAAGACACAAAAAAATGAAACCAAGCAGATAGGATGATGTTGGATACCTGTAGAATGCCATACCACTTTAACAAGACTTTGTATATTTTACAGGAAATTTGAGAATGTGTATGTTGGTAATGGACACAAATACTCACAGGACAACTACAGTCCACCCCAGGCCCCAGCAATCATGGAGGAGTTCCCAAGTGGACCAGAAATCACAGAAGCTGAAGATCCAACCCCAGAGGAGGAGGCAGCACTTAGAGCAGCGAAACAACAGGCTGCCGAGAATGCTGAAGAGATGGAGGAAGCAGAGGAAGAACAGAGCGACGAAGATTAGACCATTCCCCTCTTGATTATATCTAAATTATTGGACACAACCATTTTATCTGCATTTTTGACTGTGATCATCTCTTTTACTTGTAACAGATGTGCGTTTCATTATGTGTAATGTTATACTAGTATTATAAGTATACATGATATAATTAAATAACCCTGTGTGCCTTTATTGTAGATTAATGGACTTATAAACTACAAATACAGACAATAGAAAAAGGCAATACATTGTAGTTTAGTGGATAAAGAGACCCATAGGACCTGGTAATCTGTGCTTGGTGTGAAAATGTCAAACACACCTGTGTAAATTATTGCATGTACAAACTTGTTAAAGAGAAGCAATAAATAAGTTCTAATGTATAATTGTATTTGTTGTCTTTCATTTCATGGTGTGTACCTGTGATAAGAAGAACGTAAACTCTTTTTGAATAAAGTGTTATGATATTTGTGACCAGTCCTTTGTGTAGATGTTTGGTTAGACAAAATTTAAAAAGGCTACCCTTATGTAACGCATGAACAGATCAAATCATATACACAAAATGACTCACTGGGTGTACCCAACACCCCACCCCAATTGTAAGTTTCCAACTGGTCATTTAGAATCCATTAAATTCCCCCAGATGGGACTTGAATAAGTGTATATAATCCCCTTTATTTAAAATTTTGCAAGCTGGACAAATTTCTCCTTAAATGTTACAGTCTCAACAAAAGCCCCTTCTTTGTTATTACAAAGTGCATGTAGTATGTTTAGTTGACAAGAGAAAAGTTGTATGAGGTCATAGATTTGACAGTGCTGCAATATAAATATTTTAATCTGGATTTTTTGTTAAGTGATCTTTTGATGTGGACTTTGTTCTATGGTACTGGTGAAAGTTTAAAGGTGGACTTTCACTGAAAATCAAAAATTTACACAATCATCATTCTGTTCTTCATAGCTACATCCTATTTACGAAATAATGCCCTTGTGGAAGATATAGACAACTGAACTTGATCATATAGCCTAGTAATCATATACTGAAATCGTCAAAAAATCATACTTTAACTTTAAAATTTATTTATTTTACAACGATTGTGAAACAAGTTATACAACTTATATTAATCATGCTTGTAGGCACCGATGTTTGCGTTCGGATGGTCTTCATGTGGTAGGAAACCGGAGTGCCCGGAGGAAACCCACCTGTCTGACTTGGTGACCACCTATTTAACGGATCAGTCATAAAAGATTGTTTGTACTTGTGGGCAATTTGAAAGTAGGAAAACCAATGTTGTGTTGTTTTTTCTTTCAAACTCAACACAGATTCCTTCATAACAAGCATTCATTATAATATATTATGTATGCTGATTTAAAAAAAAAATTTTTTTTAAGGAAATTGATTTACAGGGAACGAAATGGCAACTTTAATGACTTACTTATACACTGGTTAGCATAAAAATATTTTTTAGAATATTGCAAACTTTTTGTAGTTCATATCAACACATATACTGAATAACTAAAAAGAGTAACTGAGGTTAGACTGATTTTAATTTATGCTTTAGTTCTTTCCCTTCCATTATTAAACTTGCAAGGTGGGATAAAAACAATGGAATAGTTAATCCATGATCTTGTTTCAATATCTTGTTTAGTGTAGATAGTCAATCTCATTTAAAGCAGCCCCCAACTTTAGCTCCATTATTTTCTGCTGTTAGGATCTGACTACACCCGTAAGAGGTCACGTTCATATGACCTCTCTTAAATAGATACGCGTAATCCAGTGCTTGTTTGTGGTCCAATGAAATTTCTCCTTATAAAACCGTGTTAGGCGTAATCGAAACGTTTTGGTGATATACGCTAAATAAAATACTAATAACTCGATACCAAGCCTGTTAAAGACGATTTGATTGGCTACTGAAAGGTCATATGAACGTGACCTCTTACGGAGTGTAGTCAGATCCTAACATCGGAAAGTAATGGAGCTAAAGTAATGGGGGCTGATTTAAATGAGATTGTGTATATAGTCAGACCTTGTTAAACAAATGAAACGCACCATTTAATTCAGAGAACACTCATAGTCTGATAGTTTGAAGAACATGTCTGCCTTTAAAAGCACTAAATTCTGCTGACATCTGTAACTAGAATACACATGTAGTTCTGTTTAATGTGATTTGAATGAAAATTTGAAAAACAAGTCCCAAGTGGATATCGAGGATTTGGTTCAAAGCTGAGAACATTATGTAATGCTGTCTAACATCTAAGTACATTTAAAAGCTTTTATAATTAGCAAGTCAGCAGAAAAGAATAATGGAAGGAGTATGGATTGTTAAATGGAAATGTATTGGAACTTTTGATAGTAAAAAAATGTATTAAATTCAAGGTCACTGAAGAACAAATTTGTACTATAGGTGTTAATTGACATTTGGTAGAGAATGTTTAATGCAATGTTTCAAGCATAGGAGTAGTGCTTTTAACTCTATGGATTGTTTAATATTTAAATTTATGGATTTTTATATAAATTAAATTTGAGTTGCAATGGCTGCACCTGGAATAGTTTTACACTCCGGTAGATTCTTAAGTGACCTTGAACTTATTTTTTCTTTAAATGAACATAAATCAAATGTCCCGTATTCCTTTATAATGTTGTAAGACTTAAACTATGTTGTTTAATTAGACAACCATTCAATAACTACAAACTGATGTGATGATTTTCAGTGTGATACAAATGCTGTTTGTGTAAAACCATTCTTAACTATAGTTTCACCAGTCCCTTTACTGCACCAGTACTCATCTGTTATTTGTAAGTGAAAAAGTAAATGTCAACTTTTCTACAACAATCAACGAGTGTTTCAAATACATTGGGTTGGAGCCAACAACCTTCATAATTATCCACTGTGAGGCATTCCACCGTGGATGGATTCTAGGCATGCATTATCCATTGTGAGGCGTTCTACCGTGGATGGATTCTGGGCATGCATTATCCACTGTGAGGCGTTCTACCGTGGATGGATTCTGGGCATGCATTATCCATTGTGAGGCATTCTACCGTGGATGGATTCTGGGCATGCATTATCCACTGTGAGGCGTTCTACCGTGGATGGATTCTGGGCATGCATTATCCATTGTGAGGCATTCTACCGTGGAT
>ENA-OREC01002549-OREC01002549.1-marine-metagenome-genome-assembly--contig:-NODE-2549-length-10122-cov-11.690991_pt1 | contig 10122 bp, 9 predicted proteins | sample MGYA00248626_ERZ508543 | MGnify/ENA primary metagenome ERZ508543 (study PRJEB26211, sample SAMN05518279) | marine metagenome | isolation source: Puget Sound, Washington, USA | host: Bankia setacea...
GGGGGGGGGGGGGGGGGGTGCACTCAGTTTAATCACAATCAAACGCTGTTTGCAGGCAAAGGAATTCAGAAACATTTACGTGTACTGGACGAAATTTAAAATCGGTCAACATACATTCAATCCTAAAGAGTTTAATGCTAGTGCCTAAGTGTTACTAGTAAATGGTTATATGTCGCAGCCGATTTCGTCACAATAGCCGATATTAAGTATTAATTATTAATTTAGTTACGTCATTGATACCATTCTTATACTTACAATACATACACTCCACACACAAAGGTTACTAACTTACAACTTTCCATAACACGTATTTTGAAAAGCGCTCCTGTCCCTGTCTCCTTTTAGCTTTCAGACTAGCACCCTTCCCGTTCCATGTATGTGCGAGAGGATCGGACACATTGTCATGATCTAGATAAGAGTCACGTCCATTGCTGCTCCTGATCATTCACCTAGAGTGTGGAAACGTGCGCTAGATAGTCTGTTATCAAGATGATATATAACAGAAGACGCTTTCTTCCAGATTAACATAGCAACATATTGCTTTCCAAGACTTACCTCTTTACTAAACAGATATGAACGTTATTGTTGTAGCCGTATTGGTAGCAGTGGTCTGTGGGGTAAAGTGCATTTCTTTCTGTAACTTTTGTACTCTGTTCTTGTTAACACCATTACAATAACTTGATTTAAACAGAGCTTACACACATATGTTAAAGATAGAACACACAAACATGACCGTGACGTGCCATGAATACAGTGGGTTTGTGTTTATATATTTACATGTTAATCAACATAAGTATTTTAGAAATCATAACTAGACATTCAGTGCAATTTAAAGTTCACACTTATTTGCAACTCAACTTGTATAGCTGAGCGTAGAAACAATGAAACATATGATGTTGTTTTCACGTGTACAATGTAGTGCTTTGTAGCAACCACAAAACGGGGTTTATTACTAAAGTGGCTGCTATTTAAGTGTGAGTCTGCTTCTTACGGGAATACCACTTTAAACGAGCTCATGTACTTTAAGATAAGATATATACCGAGTTTTAATAATTTAAATGAATGGACTAAACTCCGCGGAACGACTTTATAATAAGACTTAACACCGACACACTCCGAACAAGCTTTAAATAGTTCTTATTTATAGTTCCCTTCTGTGTACATGATTAGAACATCAGCACAGCGTTTCTTATTGCTCGCCTTATATACAACCTCACCATATATATAACATATTTGATCTAACAACGTTTTATTGAAATGTGCCCACAGACTAATCCGCCACCACAACCGTGTATGACTGACGATCAGTGTGGTGAGCTGAAGTGTTGCCGCATGGAAACTGATATGCTCATGGTTAGCAAACGTGCAGAAGACGTTCTCGGTAACACGGTCTTTTCCAGCTTTGAATCCGTCTGCAGCATTCACATTGTATTACATTCAGAAAGTATTAAAAACACATTAAACATCACTATTTCAATCTAAAATCAGCGATGAAAATGTTCAAATACAACTATTTCAATCTAAAATCAGCGATGAAAATGTTCAAATACAACTATTTCAATCTAAAATCAACGATGAAAATGTTCAAATACAACTGTTGCAATCCAAAATCAGCGATGAAAATGTTGCAGGTAGATGAGTGTGTAGACGTAAATATGTACTGTACATGTGTATTCGATTACATGACATTGTGTACTCGAATGCATTGATCTAAATAACTCCACTATATCTAATAACTATTTGTTCTATAACATTCTTACAAGTATGCCTTACATAGCTTTATACATACTCCTTTAGAATATATTATAGCATGCCTTCACTAAATGGATACATATACAAACTGTTTACGTTTGTTTGCAGGGGTATGCGAGTATTACAAACAAGAAGGCATGAGCTGCAGTATCTATGATAAGGAGAATGGTTACTGTGGATGTAACGATCGTCAAGGTTACACGTGTGAGCCGACAGGTGAACTCATGAATGAATCCCTCCCATACGATGCCCAACCACACGCCTGTATGAGACCCCTGCTGGACTCTAGGAAATAGATAAGTCAGTACCAGGACACATGTCTGATTGTATCATGTCTTGACATAAATGTACAATTAATTGTTGATACAATGGAATAAAATGTATATAACTGTCTAACATTATATTCCTGGTTACAAGTAGGTCAACTTCGTCCTCCTTTGTTTTCGCCTGGCAATCTCTTTAATATTGTAAGATAACTCATCTAGACCTTCACAAAGTACATTTGTTCAAGTATACAACCTAATCACATACGCTCTCAGCAAATAAAGGGAGTTAGTGTATCGTCAGTATTGAACTTAAAATACATTTGACATTGAGCTCATTCCATACAATGTATATCCTATTCGCTCTTGGAGTTCAGCAATGTACACGTGTAGTATAATCAAAGCATATACCAACAACATATAGGATCGGTCGTATATACCATGGACCACTGAGCAATCTGAAATAACTAGGACCTAAAAATCGAACAACCAAGAACAGAACAGTACAAACCCTCACATATTTACATGTATACATATGGGGTAAACATATACTTGTTTCATTACCTTTGTACTTATGTACTTCCTCAAATCATGTTTCAAATTACAATTATAAACTACAGTGAAGTTGACAAGACCACCCTGACTGACCTAACAAAGGTGGTCTTTAACAGTGAGTTGGGCTTTATATAGCGAGACCAAAATACCATTATTATTAGCTGTTTTGGACCGAATGTGGGTGTTCTTTATTATCCAGTAAGTGGAGCGGTCGAGTGTAGTAGAATATGTGCAGACTAATGTTCCCCTCGCTACGTGCACTACTCGTATTACATATGTTGTTGACATTTATTGGACGATACCATTTGCGGGTTATGGCCTCGAAGCCAGTGATAAGGAATCACATAGAACCACGTTGTCGTCAAAATAAACTATAAATAAAACGAGCGGCTTCGCAAAATGGCGGTTTCAAAAGTAATGCAATTTATTAGTGCAGTGTTATTGTTGACGCCAGTTGTGACCGATGCAGCAGCAGACGACATATCAAGACGTCTAGTACTGCACAGTGACATGGATATTGTATCAGAAATAGTCAATATGAAAGAATTGCTGTCTGAGCAGGCATCTCAAATCCAGGTTCTGACAGACCAACTGAAACAAAAGCAGGGTAATACTTGTTTGGTGCACGCTTATTTGTTTAATGAAGAAAATGTTATCTACAGTACACATGTACTTATTTCAACCTCGGTTGTAGAACCCTTTCCAATTTGCCCTCGTTTTGCTTTGAGAATAATTCAGTTTCATTTTGGACCTTCATTTCATATTTCTGTATTAACAATTAACGCCTAGTATGAGCTTTCAATTGGTGTATGATAGGTTTCAAGAAAATATCTACATGTATATGCCAATGCTTTAAAATGTCATTTGTTCACTGCTTTAATTTTATTTCTCTAGGAGGAGGCTCGTCGTACATAAGATGGGGAAGAACTTCCTGCGCAAGTAATGGGTCCACTCTTGTATATGAAGGTATTTGTGTGCTTTATGTTACAACCTTACGGGTATAATGCATTGTCACTAGAACTACGTAATCAGCAACCTGAACAATTCGTAAAGCGATATGCATGTCAAAAGTAGTACATGCTCTCTAGTCCATCGTGTTTCTTGTCATACAGACCGGAATAAAACTATATGTGCAACAAAGCTCCTTTATTTAACTTAAACAGATTACATTTCTCCTTGAAATATCAATTTATTTCTCAACGATTGATGATCAACTTAATAATTTTTTCGAGTGAGATTGCCATGCGTGGATATATAAAGTATGGTCAGCACGTTTAACTATAATTCGATCTTTTACTGAAAAATACCATTGGACTTTATATTTTATTTCTTTTATACACATGTAGACATTATTTGATGTAGTGTTATGTTTACTACTCTAAACAGTGTTTGCTTTCACTGAGGGGTTTTAACTATAAACTACAGACAAGCATACATATAATAAAAACTGCAGTAACTGTATATATAAGGTCACAGGAAAGGCGCACTTTGTTGGAGAGCATCAATCTTGCATACAGAGTTGGGTTGTCGTTCTTTGCAGTCTCAATCTCCCATGCATAATTGAATTGTCGTTCTTTGCAGTATCTATTCTGCTTGTCAAGGGTGGTCACTGTGTAGGAGATTGGGAGAGCATATACATATATACATGTATTATTTCAGGTTATATGGCAGGTACTCAGTTTGAAACACAGACGGGAAGTGCTGCTAACTATCTGTGTCTAACTGATGAACCTACATGGGACCATTACACTGAAACGGAAGATAACACAGTTCGTGTCACAGCTGTAGAATACCATTTCTCTCCACATTTTTCCGGTAATCATGTAGAGGATTTTCTTGGAACAGATGTTCACTTTCACCAAGCCCCTTGTTCGATGTGTACAGTGCCTCGCTCAGTCAGTGTTATGATTCCTGGAAGAAACCAGTGCTACCCTGGGTGGACAATGGAGTACCAGGGGTATTTAGTTGGTGGTGAACCCAGGTTTGCAGACTCTAGTGAGTATATCTGCCTCGACAGGCGTCCAGAATCAGTACCAGGAGGAGGAGAAATGAATAACAAGTACAACTCCATTTACTTTGTTGAAGCCCACTGCGGAGACGGACTGGAGTGTCCACCGTATAGCGGGGGAAGAGAATTGACTTGCGTTGTTTGCTCCATATAACATGTATATTCTATTATTTGCAGTTCCGTTTAGTTTAGTTGAGAAATAAAAACAAACTTTGTTTCACAGAATGCTTTAGGACATTCGACCTGACCGCGATAGCTAACATTGTGTTGATAACTATGTGTTGATACTGCAAACACTGACCGCATGTTATTTTGTTGTAAGTTAATAAGGAAGAGCTTTACACTTTGTAAGTACGTTGTCTCTTTGAACGTCCAGTCGGGTTGAACGTTATGTGTAAGTCGTGATGTGTTGGTTGAAAGTGGACAAGGATAGGAGGTTCAAAGTACTTTACCGAGCAATTCGTAAACATGATTTCTTCCAATTTTCTATCGACGCTATCTGTAGTTAACTGTCTATTGATTCATTACTCATAAACATACACTTTTCAACTGATGTGCACAATTACACATGTACGTCTCACGTACGTGTCTTTGCATGTGTACATTTTCTTACGCGTTAAAACGTAGGTGATTTATTCGTGCATGTCTAATTATTAAAAGAACGGAAATACGTTATGTATGTGAATAGTTACCGAAGAAGATACCAGTGTTCATTCACAACTGAACACCACTCGTTTTAACTTATTAAAAGCCGAAAAGCGTGGTTTAGAAAAAGAACTAAAAACTACATGTCAATCTGGTTAAATGATTCTTGTTACATGTACCTTCTTTACACAGGTTCTAGTAACCACAGCGCTTTACGAAAACATTCAAAGTCTAATGTTTATAGCCGCTTTAAACCGTGACTGGGTCATCTAGGATCGAAACTCAAACAATGCAGTCTTAAAATTCATGTCATAATACACAAACTTAGAAAGCAAGTTGGCGCTAAACGGTAAGATACGGCAACGGTCGCTGTGGTGTCCACCTTTTTGTCAAATTTTGAAATGTTTGAAACTGATAAGATGATGACAAAGACTCGCGTATATCTTCATTCTACATAAATAAAAGAAAGAACTCGTATAGTTTAGACATTTGTTCACCACAAACAGAAACATGAAGTTGATAGTTTTATCGGTTTTGGTAGCTGTGGCTTGTGGGGTAATGTACACCTTTGTGTTTTATTCTCTGAAAACTAGTATTTAGAAGTATTTATCAAGGGAATTTGAAGAAAAGTGGTGATTTGTTAATGAATGACAAAATGGTTATTAAAAAGACTAATGTCATTTTGTCTTCCGGCTATCGTCTTGTTACATGTGCAGTAGGACTTTGGTGCACACATGTTTGGTTCTAAAAGATGCATTGTACTTTCTGTTAAAGTTAACTTTTAAACTAAAGAATTAAATAAAATAGGACATATTCATTTAAACAAGTTCATTCATTTTGTTTTCGTTCTTCTTTTTTAGATGAGTACAATTCCAGCGCCCAAAAAGTGTATGAGCGAAGACGACTGTAGCGCGTTGGAGTGTTTTATAAGGAGCACGAGGCTCTCATAGTTAGCAAGAGAGATTCGGTTGAGGACCTCGCAAATAAAGAAGGTATTATTTTCTGCGAGTCTAACTAATCTTGGTTGGAATGTATGATCACGTCTCCTGTTTATGCACAAGGACGAGTATAGTTCAACACTCGTTTCACAATCAATTACCTTAGTTTATACTAAAATCAGTTTACTAGATTAACCATTTATAAGGGATGACAATCATGTAATTAAAGAACTCATTTAACTTTGTTCAAGTTGTTTTATACATACTTCAGTCCTATCACTGGATGGTATGCTATTTGGAAATCAACACATTTGTAAGACAGGGTTATGTTAGGCCTATGGGGATTAAATAAATGAACACTGAAAAAAAGTTAAATAAGTTAACGAATTACTTATTTTTTAAGTTTGTCACTTCTAAGCACACTATGTAGATATATATAGTCTATCTATCTTCCAATAATGTCAAACCCCTGCTGGGGGCCTAGACATAGTGAGTAATTACATGCACGTATACATATGTTTACTCTAGGGGTGTGTGAGCCGTACAAACTAGAGGGTGAGAGTTGTAGCATCTTTGGTAAAGAGAATGGTTATTGTGAATGTAACGAACACATGGGTTATTCCTGCCAGGCCACTGAGTCCGACCAGATCTACCCAGCAGAGCTCGAACCTCACACCTGCATACGTTCACTAGCCGGTTCCAAGAAATAGTCATGGAAACAGAGCTTTGTACATTGAGCTTTGTACATTGACGTCGCGGGATTGTTTCATTTACACTATAGATTATATATATGTTCAAAAGACAGTTAAATGATTAAAATGTTGGTTATAGAATCTTATCTTTGTTTTCATTAAAATACCATGCTACTAAATATTGGCTAAAGTACAACTGTGCCAACGTTAAAGTAGTCTATATTTAGACACGTCAATAAATCCTGTATGCCTTTTTCTCCTCGTCTGTTAGGGCTATACTTGGCTCTGACACGGACCTATTGCAAAATGGCCATGCTAGCAAATGTATGCATGTAACTCTTAAATCGCCCAACATATTATTACAATGACTTAGATATTTGAGCACACACTAACTAAGAAGATAACACGTCGTATACAAACACAGCGAGTCATACACAGAAAACTTATGTTTAGGTGAATCCAGCGTTAGACTGGTGTAACTGTTATCTTATTTAAATAAGTATGAATAGCTATTGGAGACGCAACTGTGTCAAAAGTTGGTTGGCATAAACCATTTTATGTTGCTAAATGTACAACGTGTCTAATTTATGGATACTGTATGGAAGTAGCAGTTTCCGGTTGTCACAAAACCAAAGTTGTAACTTTTTCCTCGGTAATTGAAAATAAAGACTAAACTATAATTATCACAGGTAAGGTAGTGTCGCTATTTGTAACCATGTTTTCAGTCATCAAATACAGCTACCCTTAACAGCGATGTCATAATATTTGACTTTAAATGTTGAGCACCAAAACTGAAACGTTGCCACAGGTGTTCTCTAAATTGGCAATTAACGTACCGATTAATACTCAACTAAGTAGGTTTGAATATAGCTTCGGAATGTTACACTTTTTTATATTAAATTTGTATATGTTACAATAGGCCCATACATTGCACCATGGCATTAGTCGACTTAAATGTCCGTCAACAACGATTTTTTTAATTTGACAGACTCGAGACGTCCACCAGCGGAGCTCAAAGTAGCAAGCGAACTCAGCGATCAGAATCCTTTTTGCACTTTATATGAAATTATCTCCGTTTTAAATGCAAATATCTACAAAAACATTGATGCACACTATTAAACACATACGTTTTCTATGTCATTATGCCAGAAAAACATGTTCAGATGACAAAAAACACTTACATTGATCAGTTGATTGTTTCACAAGTGTTCCAATTTCTTTAAACCTGGCAGTATGTGTGTACATATCTAACATGGTATAAAGTGTTTGGAATAGTTTCATCGTTGTCAGCTTGGTTAAATGGAACTGTTTTAATGCGATGATTATGATGACGGTGGTGCATTAATTAAATCTCCATTTAAATATTTTCCAACAAATTTAAGAAATGATCGACGTTGCCATGCTCTAAGACAATATCAGCTCCAACTATGCTAAGGGGAGGTAACTCAGAGAGCATGTGGAACATTATGATGGGAATAAATTTAGTTGTCAAAAGTTTAGGACTGGAGCAACCTGTTTGTTAACCAGAATATATTTATGTGTAAACAATGGCCATAACAACAATTTCAATCCACATTTGTAACTATTAACTGAGTTGCTGAGGAGCTTGCATAAACATTAACTGTGTCGATAAATATAATTAACAAGATTCTAGCATGTTTAAATGGTCATTTGGTAAAAATGGCAACACTAATGAGAACAACGATGTAGAACACTTTAAAGTATTCACAGAAATATACAATTCTTCATCATTTTAAACTGGTAAACCAGGTTGGAAGACAAGAGTTTTTCCAGGTCAATATTGAATGATGCTTATACTGATTTGGTGATTGACATTACCGAATTGCATTAAAAATCATTAATTGAAATAGTTGTTGGCCCAGACACCGACAGCACTGCCACTATAATTTCCAGTGGTTTAAAATGTATTTTGTATGAATTCTTTTCAAAAATTATTTGTTCTTAATTTATTGAAAACTTGTACAAAACATTATACCTTTCTTGTATTTTAGGACGAAGAAAAGATATGCGGAAGTAAAGTCCAACAACATGCGAAAGATGTTGCTTCGTGTGTTTTGCCAACGGCGCTGCACTCTTACTAGAGGAGTAGTTATCAGTGTGTTGTTTGTGTTAGTGTTGTTCATGGCATACACACATCACCAACAAAATTGGAAAACGAGAACAGAGAGGAAAAAGCCAGGTGTTGTTCCTCCAATGCCTTCAACTACATGTGATCAACTACATAACAGGCAATTAACTAACAAAAGTCCAAATGATCATTTTAACGCAACATGTAATCAAAGAATTAGTAAAAAGGTGCTGATCATAATTGAGTCTCCATATTCGCGAAATGCCAAAAACATTGCATATGCCATGGAATCAGCAAGGTTCCAGTATAAGGTTGTATCAGACAGTAGAACATTACCAACTCTTACCCACATGAATAAAGGGAGATTTGGTGTGATTATTTTTGAAACGATGAATATTTATTTGACTTTGGATCAATGGAGTCGGCAGCTTATTGATAAGTATTGTCGAGAGTATGGAGTTGGAATGATCTTTTTCATGAAAGGACCCAGTGAAGATGAATTACAAATGGAAAAAATAGGCGACTTCGGTTTTACTGTGCAATATAACATGGGTTTAAAGGAGTATAAGCTCAATCCAAATTCTCAAGTGTGGAGGATAACGAAACCTGGTGAAATTGTGGGAGAAACATTTCAGGAGGAAGGTTGGGCAGTTTTTCACACCAACCATTCAACTTTTGAACCTCTGGCTTATGCAACACAAACTGCAGCTTTTTATGAAGACTATGATCCCGTGGTGGTGTCAAAAAACAGAACAGTATACCCAGCTGTGTTAGACCGGGGATTAAATGATGGTATTCGGAGGGTATTTTTTGGGCAAGATTTTTCATTCTGGCTTCATTCTTTGATGCTCATAGACAGTATATCTTACCTATCCTATGGAAAACTTAGTCTGTCTCTGGAAAGGTACATACAGATTGATATAGACGATATATTTGTTGCTGCTGTTGGGACAAGAATGAAAGCAGATGACGTTGTGGTGAGCATTTTCCTTCAATCCTAGTCATTACTTTTAGTTTGGTTTAACTTTACATATCAAGTACATGTCTACATTAATGTGTGTCAGACTTTAAAGCAATGTTTATACATGTAGTATGGAGATGAGGCTGAAACCAAGTGAGCTTGTAGATGGATAATGTATTAGAATAGTGAATGATAATAGTATGTAATAGTGAATGATAA
>ENA-OREC01002550-OREC01002550.1-marine-metagenome-genome-assembly--contig:-NODE-2550-length-10121-cov-12.108423_pt1 | contig 10121 bp, 4 predicted proteins | sample MGYA00248626_ERZ508543 | MGnify/ENA primary metagenome ERZ508543 (study PRJEB26211, sample SAMN05518279) | marine metagenome | isolation source: Puget Sound, Washington, USA | host: Bankia setacea...
CTCTCTCTCTCTCTCTCTCTCTCTCTCTCTCTCTCTCTCTCTCTCTCTATCTATCTCTCTCTCCCTCTCTCTATCTCTCTCCCTCTCTCTCTCTCTCTCTCTCTTTCTCTCTCATATTAAAGCTGACAATATGTTGTTGATTTTCAGTTTAATAACTATTAATCAATAATGGTCAATCGGTGGTCTTGATACTAGACTATATTTGAGTTCGTTTAAAGATCAGTATTTATTATACGCTTTTTGAAAACGTTACTCTATGGTAACAATGTAGTCTTTCGAAAACGATTCGTTAAAATAGTACTCATCTAAAGTTACTTGTTTGTGTTTGTGATTATTTATTTATTTTTTATGTTTAAACTGTACGTGTTTATAGATTACTAGTTCTTGTATAATTGACTTTTACCGTTTACTTTCTAATGTTACATAATTATTTTATTGTTCGGTGTCTTCTCCCGTCCTATCAAACGTACAGGGTTCATATAGTGCAGGTTTAAGATACAAGTCTTAGGTCAATATAATACTTTGTTTTGTAAAGAAACTGTTCAACTCTTATTTGTCGTATTTGTCAACGTTTTATGTCTAATACGTTCCCATTTCTGATCGTGTTACAGCTGCTAGAATGGCCCTTGCAGCAAGACGAAGAGGTATATTGAAATACGTTACTTTTTAGAGGAAATAATATACAAATTAATTGTGAGGTTTTAAAGAAAGTAATAAATACGTTATTCGTGTTACACTTCAGAGATCATAAAATCATTAAACAGATAATACCTATATGAGTTCTGTCAATTAGCTTATATAACATATCACCGTTTTTGTCAGACACAATAAGTATCAGTAAAATTACTTGTCTTCAGACCGCTTCTCAAAAGAGTTTAGAATGAAATACATAACGTTATAAGTAATGACAACACTGTCAGTGAATCAGAATAAAGATAATAAAACATTTTTTTATTTCTCGATGGCGTTTTTGTTATCAAAGTTCTTACGAAAAAAACACACGCAACTTTGTTTTATAGCTTTAGTCACTTAATATACATACGTTATGTCAAGTAATCGTACAGGTTAATAGTAAACGATCCCATTTAATTGTTAGCGTTTGTTTCAATAACGGCTTCTAAGGGAGTCATTTTGCAAAATGTCCAACAGTTAAGGCAATGCAGAGATATAAATAACATTAAAATGACTATACTAATTTATTGTCACATGTAGTTAAAGTGATAATGGTTACATCGAATTCATTACATGTTACATACTCCACCTGTCAAGTTGATTGAAATCAACATTGCACGTTTTCTAGTAAAATGACGACTAGCATAAACTCATCTTCGAAGAAAATATATTAAAGGTGATTTCGCGCTATTGTTTGCTTATCATCGTTAGGTTTTAATACTTAAATGTGTAATCATATACACACATGTAGAATGAAAATACACCCAAACTACACGTATGCGTCTGTGTCTTTAGGTGTCTAATGGTATCAAGGGACATAACCCTTGCTTTATAATCAGTAACGGACTAGGAACTAATTCATTTCCGTTCCAAGTATCTAGCAACCTAATGTTTCATCATACAAACAACGTATGCAAATTAGTGTTTGGTGTAAAACACATAACACAGGTTTCTCGCGAACGTAATCATTGTGTGTTGTACGTGTATATGCTAATTGTGATGCCGCTTTATGTGTTTTAACTTGGACTCTTTGTTTGCAGCGTCACTGTTTGGTGGGGGTGGCACAAGTTTTGGTACGAAAAACTTGTTATTTTATTCACTCTGCTTGATAAATGTCTCCGTTATATGGAGAGAATTATACAGAGAAACCTAACTAATAGTCCAAATTGTAAAACTCGGACAAGTAACAATATAATTTACAGGTAATATACAGAACTAATCAGTTGGGGTTTTCACGAGAATAACACACCCCAAACACAGATCTACTTATATTAACGTCGAAATAATTTGTCTTTTTTTCTTCGTCATTGTATATCGATAAGTTTTAATTTGGTCTGATATCACAGTTTGCTTGCATCTTCTGTCAGAACAATACACTTCATATTCTGTTTAACCGTTTATTATTCGCTAGACCTTTTTCACTTACATAGACTTACGATTATTTATCAAATTAATCACAGGATTTCCTCTGAGTGGTTCCTTTATTGGTGCCCCACTTGGTCTCACGTCCTTCCCTGACAGTTCTTTCTTTGGTTCCACTGCGGCTTCGAGTTTATTCGGGCCTAGTTTTGGCTTCCCTGGATCCTTTGACTTTTCATCAACGTTTGGTCCCGGTGACTTCCCGACCACTTTTATGGGAGACACAACCACTGCGGACGGCGGGTTTTTGTCCACAGGAGGGGAAACTGTCTTAACAGGTTGGCCCGCCTTGCAGTAGAATAGAACAAAGAGTCGATATACTAGTAGTCATAGAAACCAGTCTAGACTGTGTATACTCTATTTTATGTCATGGGTTGTGTTATAGAGTCCTTAGAAAGTGGAAACTAGACATAACAAGTTATTTATCGGCTCGGGGTATTTACATAGGTGCAATTCATAGTTTTATAGACTAGAAATCTACGTATGCATATAGAAATGTAGACTAGAACAGAAGTTATTCTTCTTCGTATTTTCTATAACTCTATAAATAAGTTCTTGTCTCCTTAAAGCTCTATCTCTTGGTTGGCGTCCCTTATGGTTTCAATTCATCTCGATTGCAACTCTGATAGAAACTTCTGTCAGTGTGCATGGTTGAACTTTATCAGGAACACATGTTTTTTCAATCTTCCTTGACTTTTGTTCATTCTGAATCTCTTATAACATCACTTGATTAACAAACATTCACAAATGTACTCGCCTTTCCTGCAGAACTCCTTTGATCAACGTTGTTGTTGAGTATATTTGTCTGAACGTCTGTCCCCAAGGTCTCTATTCTGCCTTTGTATATCGTATCTCAACGTGTCAGCATGATTTCTAGGCAAATAACCAATATGTACATGGTGTATGTATTGACCTAATAGTATAGATAGTTGCACGTTACAGCTTAGGCTGAATAAATGCGTGGCCAATACTTGTGTTTATAGTTATAACTTGCATGATTGATCACTTTGGTTACTATAGCTAGTTTATATTTCAGAAGTGTAATAGGTGTTGTCTTAATGTGCTGACTTGCAGAATTACCATTGTTTCATGGCAACAATTTCTGAACGTGTTATGTTGTCATGAAACTGCTTGTGTTTAATATTTAGGACATTCAATCGGTAAAAGTAACTGTTTCATGCCATGCCACCAGTGTGCTCGACCTCTTCTAAATGGCAAAGTTATCATGATCCATTTGTTGTTTTCGTCTGTTAGAATAACGTCTTTATAACCGATATTTGTAACAGAATCAGCTGGATTGAATGCCTCTTCTGAATGAACCTAAAGTTATAGTTCGAATCGGGATACAATAGTTCTGTTTTCATTATGTTAATTGGTGTACTTTTTTTACATGTAGATGGTTTGTACCTGTAGTAAATATGACTAGAATGTGAAGGCGGTGGTGTTACATTTCATAACTTTCTGTACATGTATGAGTGTATTTGTAATTTTAAACATTTATATTCAGGCATCAAACATGCACTCAAATTCCGTCGAAGCTGACAATGTCTTGTTAGATATATTTACCTTACGGCTTTACGTAACACGAACGACTTTTGTCTGTCTTCACCACCTTTTTCAGGGCCATAAAAAGTATTCACATCAATTTGTGCTCTTCAAAACTAGCAAAGGACTTAAATTCAACATTCGTGTAAGATATCATTTCTTGAACTTAAACCCTGTTTGTATATTTTGTTTAAGGTGACGGTGGTCCAAATGTCTTTAACCCAGGAACTCAAGGTTGGTAAACATGTTTTAGTTTCTTGTCATCACCAATGTGTTTTGTTTTGCAATTTTAAAAAAACGTATCCAATCTAAATGTGTATCAACTAACAAGTGTAGAGCTTCTAGTTAGTTACAATGCTCATGAACATCGCTTTTAAATAATACGCTTCCGCCTTAACATTATCTAACGTAGTTCTATACTTACGTTCGTAACACTCTTTCAACCGCATGCCATTTAGTAGTGAATAATTAACATATAAATAGAAATAGCTTAGCTTCTAACATTGCCTTTGTTTGCGTTAAAGTACACTATGTATTAAAGAGGAAGAACGCATTCCATTGTTGTATAGCTTTTTCATTTAACAATAACATTAACAATCATTCATTTTGTTCTCCTCCGTATCTATGTATGTCTGTGCATCTGTAGTTTAGTCGGTTTCGGTTCATCTGCTTTTATTGCCACACAGCCTGCAGTCAAATTTGTCAAGCCTTTGTTCGTCAGGTGACCCACTTTTTACCTAAGTCATTGCTGATAGTGTAGATAGTTTTGCGCTTTTTCGTAAGCTTCATTTGCTTGAGCGTTCATTCTAGCGGCGGAATTTCACCAAAGAAACCCTAGTTCAGTTTCAATACGTCAACGAGACAGATCGAGGCCTGGACCTAGAGACAGACCACCAGATGCATCAGCTTCTACATCGTCGCAACCTTCACAAGCCAGAAGACAAGATAACGATCGCCCTGAACGACCTAATGCACAAACTCCTCCACGTTCAATGCCACCTCGGAACCGTCCTCGCCTCCCTTTGATGTTGCCACGCGGTCGCCTGCCACTTCTCCCACCTATATCACAAGCGGCAGCAGCTGCTGCTCAGAGATTCCAACCGCGGCCTCCTCCTCCTCCAGGCTTTCGTCCAGGTACACTGCCAGATGGACGACCAATACTCGGGCCTCTACCTCCAGGCCGCGAACCACCCTTTATGCGACGACCACCTCCACCGCACTTACTTGTAGGCCCAATACCTGGCTTACCAAGACCAATGTTTCCCCCACCAATGCCACTTCCTCGTGGTTTGAGACGAGGTCCTGACAGACGGCAAAGGTCAAGAGATAGGTCAAGAGATAGGTCAAGGTCGCCATCACCAGGTTTACATTAGCCCATTATCATATTTGTTTCCCCTTTAATTCTCATTGCATACTATTTCATTAGTGCTTGCTATGATTAACATGTCATCATAATTTAGCTGCTTTAGTGCTTAGCGTTGCAATTTGCGAATACTAATATGCTCGCCGTATAGTTTACCATCACATCCCGCGCTTCTACATCATTTGTTTAGTATCATCATCACATTTCCAATAGTTACTATAAAGTAGTATAGCTGACGCATGGACATACATTTACCTTTCTTAGAAATTACACCAATGACCTTACATATGTGTGTATAGTGTATATTTTTTGTTTAAAAACACCAGCTGTAACATGTTAAACTGATGAATGAAAACTAGAAAACTCACAGTCACAGTATCACTTCTTTACAATATATCATAATTAAATTTCGTCAAGTATTTTTTCTTCTTATACCTTGACCCTTTGATGACCATTGTTTTGATACAACTCAGTTTCGTTAGCTAACCTTTCCATGTCTACTTTCTTATTTCCTCTAGTGTTCCCAAATGTGCCTGATGTTCCTCAGATTCCAGCAGGTAGTCTTTCTTTTTGTTTTAAGTCCATACAAAAAGTTGCAAAGTGATGAAGTTTTTTATAAATAGTGTACAAAAAATGAGTCACATACACGCATGGTGACACGGGCGTGTTTACTTTCAAGTTCGATGTCCGTTTTGTCTGTTTGCCTTTGAATATATAGTTAAAAAATTGTTTGTATGATAAGGATCTTGTTCCTGCCAGACACAAACGTGATATATGTAATGGGAAATGGAAGAAAAGTAGAAACTATGTAGTGTCATGTGCACGGTGTTATAATGGCTAATTCATTCATTGACACACTTATATATTTCTAATTGTATTCAAATATATACATGAAATACCATTGTATTTAGGAAATTATACTCTAAGTTATATGGCATGCTCCTATAACTTATTCAATAGAGTTAATGTATGTTCTCACATCTTGTTTAAGTCATGCCTAACCAGGAAATCATTAATCCTGGTATGGACGGTACTCCTAGTGGTGTTGACCCATCGTTCTCCTTCCCTACAGGACCGGGTGTAGGGGGATTACAATTCCCAGGGCCATCAGGATTCGGGGTACAGCCTGGAGTTGCAGGTAAGTTAAACGGTCAAGACACTGACATATTCAAGTAAAACATTTACTATTTTTTACTTAATCAAGGTCACAATATTGACCGTCCGTATTTCATAGCTAGAGTAAATGTTACGTTTGAACAAAGATCAAATTTCCTGTTGCTTTGTTCACAGGTACCGGCATATTCCCATCGCAGACCGCTCAGGGAGCAATCTTTAGACAACGAGGTCCTGGATTTGGTACTGATTCCTTCGGCTTCGGCAGACCATTCGACACATTTGACTTTAGAGGGGTGTCGGGAGGACCAACCGCTACTAGTGGCCAGGCTACGACCGGACAAGTGACCCAGATGACTCCTTTTCCACAGGGGTTCCCAAACGGACAACAATTCCCCCTCCCCGGAGGGGTCCCAAACTTCGGCCGAAGTGATGGTCGCCAATTTACAACAGGTTCCCTACCACCAAGTTTCACAGGAGGACAGACACCTTTCTTCGGAGGCCAAGGTCAAATGTTTGACCAAAGATTCGGATTTTCAGGGCAGCCATCTGTAAATCCTGGACCAGAGTTCACCACTGGTAATACACAACAGCCACCAGACTTCAACCTTGCTTTCCAACCTCTTCCACCAAATCAGCCAATGCAACCGAACCAACCAATGCAGCCAATGCAGCCAATGCAGCCAATGCAGCCAAATCAGCCACAGATGTTCAATCCCAACATGGTCCCTGGAGGTATGGGTCCCACTGTTGTAAATACTGGGGACAGAATGGTTGGAGGAAACAATGGATTTGAAACCATCGTAACACAGACCGGACCAAACACAGCGGCAGTTACCAACACAGTTAATGAAAGAAACGTAATTGATGGCAACAATGGTCTGAACACGTTAGGACAAGGTGACACTGGTATGGGTGTAACAACAACACAGACTGGCGGTGGAGAGTTTAGAGTGGTGGAAGTTAACAATATATTGGACAATACTAATTCTGGCTTTGTTGCTGGTTCAGACATTCCAACACCGAGCTCCAGTGGAAATATGGGCTTCCAACCAACTGGTGATATAAATACTGCTTTCCAGACGATGACAAGTAAGTACAACAGTCATGGCAAGCAATACTAAATCCAGACGTTCAATCCTTCGAAAGTTTGATCAGTTTGAGCATACTCTCTTATACCTAGACAACTATCTTTCTTTTCGATGCCAATGTTTTCTGTAAACAACTAAATAGCCAAACACTGTAGATGTAAACTAATATGTGTTATGTCCTGTCTTTTATCAAAATAGTAACGAACAACGAACCAGCCCTCGATCTGTCCCTCCAATCAGGTGCAGACACAAATGGCATGGTTACCAATACCGTTATGCAAGGCGGCAACCCCGACACTGCTGCAACAACCGTTACTGAGACCAGAAGAACAGTAACTAGAACAAACAGTATTGGCCCGATGCCAGGAACTACGTCACAAGATTTCTCCTTTTTCGTGACAGATAATGCAGCACCAGATGGTAATTAAGATCACATTTAAAATTCTTACAATTCTTAATATTTATTAGAACTCTGAAGACATCTATTAAAAGGTAAAAACACAGCCAGATTCAATACGTTTGGTTTAAGATAGTTTTAGAAACAAAATAATCCCCTTGTACTTGAAATATCATCGGACACAATTAAATCTTAATCTCATCTGTTAATTTGTATTCTATTTCATTAATGTTGTTATTGGTGCTCATTAATTATGATATCGTCTATAAATGCATTGTAATTTCATAAGCATAACTTGATTTTTCTTAGCAGTAATGCCACCAATAGCAACCAACATAGCAACCGGTGTAGGAGGCATGGACGTGACTGGGATGCAAGGAGGCACTGTTACAAACCCAGGAACTGCCACTAGAAGTAAGTCACTTTATAATCAAAATGCAAATCATCAAAACGAATGTCTAGTGTAGATGATTTTTACAGAACGTTAAGCTTGTGGACTCTGAATGTGTTCCTAAAGGTAATGCGCGCGTATGAGTAACATTAGTCTATCAAACTCACCAACTCTAGATGACGGCACACACAACCGAAATAACCCTCTCCAACAACACAGACGAGTATACTCACCTTCTTCGACAACACATACATCACAGTCGACAAAACAATGCTAGAAACTACAACAAGCTTGACATTGAACTCTGTACATTCACATATTTCAAAACAGGAATCGACTACATCAAATGATCAGATTTAAGACATCCTGGTGCATTCCCATTCAGAAGATGAAAGGACACTATCAGTGTACGCACATCTACATTCATCAAACCGTCTATATGTGGCATGCTGTATGCGTTCGGTGTTATTTATTACGTTCTATAATGTCACAAGTTATGAATCACAGGACATTCAAATAAGGAGAATCAATACATACAGGCATCAACAAAAACTAAACAATTGTCAATATATTTAAAGCAGTACTGAGAGACGGACGCACAACGAAATTAATCAAGAAACAGAAAAACAAATGTGTTTGATAGTTATATTTCAATTAACCTTTTCAACCGTACAAATAAAATATTTCACTTTCACGCCGTTTGATAAATGCTGATGGATGCCCTGTGTGTTTCATGTTTGTTAGATCAATTAGGTTCAAGTAAATTTCCAGAGTGTTTGATAATGAGATATGTATAGCTGACAGCTATAAGGAGTTTACAAAAGTGTTCGTCAAATACAATCGATTGCACACAAAAAACGCCAACAAACTCACATCACTTCCAAGATCCACACTACCACCACTATCACCAACAGAAATGTTATTCAAACCTCCTTCCTTGTAAGTCTTAGAAGACAGTGTCAAGGGTCATTGTTCACCCTATCATTAACAACATCGACAACTTATACAATATGCCACCTAAATGAAAGCGGCATCACATTGCGATTAACTGTATATTACTTCATCTGGTTTATCTTGTAACAATACTACACTTAATAGCAAATTAATAGTGTACACATGTATAACGATTGCACATATGTATACTACCTCTACTAGTTTTATCTTTTATAACTTCTTGTTGATACTACCTCTATTAGTTCTACCTTTTATTACTACTTGCTGATGCTACCTCTAGTAGTTCTACCTTTTATTACTACTTGCTGATGCAACCTCTACTAGTTTTACCTTTTATTACTACTTGCTGATACAACCTCTACTAGTTTTACTTTTTATTACTACTTGCAGATACAACCTCTACTAGTTTTACCTTTTATTACTACTTGCTGATACTACCTCTACTAGTTTTACCTTTTATTACTACTTGCTGATACTACCTCTACTAGTTTTACCTTTTATTACTACTTGCTGATACTACCTCTATAGTTTTATCTTTTATTACTACTTGCTGATACTACCTCTATAGTTTTATCTTTTATTACTACTTGCTGATACTACCTCTACTAGTTTTACCTTTTATTACTACTTTACTACCTCTACTATATATATATTACTCCTTTTGTATGAGCTACTGCTATACTATATGACTGCTACTGCAACTTATACCTACTGACACTGCTAAATTACTACCACCATCAACATCACCCCCTGTAACACACTGATCACCATCAAAATCACCCCCTGTAACACACTGATCACCATCAATATCACCCCCTGTAACACACTGATCACCATAAATATCACCCCCTGTAACACACCGATCAACATCAACATCAACATCACCCCCTGTAACACACTGATCACCATCAACATCACCCCATGTAACAAACTGATCACCATCAACATCACCCCCTGTAACACACTGATCACCATCAACACCACCATCAACATCACCCCATGTAACACACTGATCACCATCAACATCACCCCCTGTAACACACTGATCACTATCAACATCACCCCATGTAACACACTGATCACCATCAACATCATCCCCTGTAACACACTGATCGCCATCAACATCACCCCCTGTAACAAACTGATCAACATCAACATCACCATCAACATCACCCC
>ENA-OREC01002551-OREC01002551.1-marine-metagenome-genome-assembly--contig:-NODE-2551-length-10119-cov-12.296455_pt1 | contig 10119 bp, 13 predicted proteins | sample MGYA00248626_ERZ508543 | MGnify/ENA primary metagenome ERZ508543 (study PRJEB26211, sample SAMN05518279) | marine metagenome | isolation source: Puget Sound, Washington, USA | host: Bankia setacea...
GTGTGTAAAGAGACAGGCCTTGCTTTGTGTTAACATATGAAGCACAATCAACAAGTAAAGTACAAGTGTGTAAAGAGACAGGCCTTGCTTTATGTTAACATATGCTTCTAGGATAGTAGTAAACCATGACAAACAAGCAACTTTCACCTGACAAATTTGTTATTTTTACTACCTACAATGTACAATGACAGAAAATGTTTGTCTTGTATATAAACTACACCCGTTTTACTAAAATGAAATAAAGAATAACGTCTGTGACAACTATCCAAGCTTCCGACATCTAAAATTAATAAAATCATACAAGTGGGTGGAATCATAGACATATGTCACAAAATAAAACGTAAAAAAGGTAAATTACTAAAATCTAAAACATTAAACTATTTTATAGCATTATTTAAATTGTTTACATCTTTAATGTTGTTGATAGAAGCCAGCTATTTACCTGCACTTGCCATCCAAATATGTGACAGGGCAATAACCATTTAACTCTATTGTTGCTGTCCCCTTCACCTCAGCTGCAGTTAGTCGTAGTGGCAACTTACTAGGGGGAGGTAACTTGTGGGGTGCAATGGGTGGAACATATTTCTCAGGCTCTGCCACAAACTGGTCGAGTTCTTTCTGTCCAGCACACTTGTAATAATGACCTGGAGGATGCATGGACATGTAAAGTAAATTAATGAAGTAAAATACAAGTACATAAAAGAAAATAGTGTATGAAACAGTTACATAATATTATATGTATTTATATATATATATATATATATATATATATAAAACATGCTCAGGTAACTCTGGTAACAGAATCAGGGTTTGTGCTAGAATTAGGTCAACTATTTTAACTTTGTTTTTACTGGTGCTTCTACAAAAAAAAAGATATCTATTCACACAATCTACTGACGATATTGAATAACTTACAGATTTTTCAGCAATGGTGATTTCCGCAGAGACTTCCCTACAGTTTTCTTGAAATATAGGGAGGTAAACTGGGAAAGTAGATAAGTTTGCCTTCAGATGGCTATTTGCAAGGAGCAGTGGATAGCCAGAATTGGCCAATACTAAGCTTACCAAGAAACTGTGTTTTCTTGATTTATATGTAAAGCTTCATACCTCTGAACTCCACAGCAAAGTCCAGTGTTTTGTTAGTGGAGCAATCTACCAGTTCTCCACGTAGAGCCAAACTGACTGGACAGTACTGACCGTAGTCTCCCATACGCTGCAGGAACTCTGTCGGTGTGATACACATATTGGCTATCGATGAAGCCTTCCCTGAGAACAAAAAGAAGAAAAGATGTTCATTTATTAAGAACATGCAAACTCTTGTTAAAGCAAAGTATCCATCCAAACAACATGCGATTAAAGGCTTTCAGCACTAGTTTATACTTATACTTTTCTGCAAATAACACTTGAGACCAACAAAATGTTGTCTTTATATTAAATCCCATTTAATAGGGAGATCAAGTAACATTGACCTGGGCTTGTTAGAACTAAAACAATTGTATTAACTATAAACTGGTCTATTTTTTTCTGAAATAAGTTCTATTTTTATGATCAATATGCAATTAAGACCAATTTTGAAGGTTGACTTAATAGCAGGTGACAGGAGAATATCTCACCATCAGCAATCCTCTGTAGGTATGTCTGTATTTGTCTCACACAATCCCGTGAGAGTTCAAGTACTGTATTCCACACCCACCATTTAGATCTCTCACCGTCAGTCAGTTGATAGTTCATGTGCTCTGCCCGATACCAGTCACGTATCTCCTCTATGTGTTTATTGTATGCAGCTAACTTAACGGCTATGATCTGTGAACTGTCATGTACTGGCATGGTTCTGAAATCATAGGAGGAAATACATCTTGTCTGTTCTTACATTTATTACGCAGACACACATATAAGGAAATAATAAATTAATTAATTGCTTTACTTGGCTTTGCTTGCTATCTATTGGTCTAAGCTAGAAAACAATCATATGTTTCATAGAAGATCCTTGGTCTGACAGCTGGTTGAGGGTATCATATTTAGGTATAAAAATGGCATTCATAAGTATTGATGAAACAGCCACCTGGATTGTTGGACTTGCCATTTAATTGTGTTATCTAAATAACAAATGAAGCACAAACTCAACAGTCTACAGTTATACATAAACATAAAATATAATGTCAACAACAACAAATCAAACATGAATTCAACTTGTTCAACATAAATATGAATCAAATTAAGGTATTCAACCCATAACCTGTTTTTTGTTGTTCTACCAAATTGGTTATGATTTGAATACTTTAAGTTGATATCTCATTTCAACAGTAACAGGTTTACCGATAGGAATCACACATTCCAATATCGTATAATACTTCTCTTCTTAGCCTGTAGTAAGAACAGTTCTTTGATATAACAAGTACTCATGGCATTCCCAAAGTATACAATGGTAAAGCTCTGCTATTAAGACCACTGAATATAAAAACCAGTCTGATATTAAGACCAACTCGCTATCTAGACCAACTCGCTATTTAGACCACTTTTTATCGGTCCAATGGGTGGTTCTATTAGCGCAATGTCATTTAACTGGACTAAAATATCTCTTATCCATGGATTTCTACATCTTGCTGTATAACTTATCAACAACACTGACATATCATGCTCTCTCTTTGATACACACCATTTTAATTGCACCTTTAGCTCCACTGTGCAATGATGACTAAAAGGCTGTGATTCTAATTTTGAGGTAAATATTTTTTTCAAATTTTGGCACATGGGTCAAGATAGAAATTGTCATAAAAAAAAATCAAGTCTGTTAAATTGTTGGTCATTGTTATTATAGAGCTTAAGTACTATCCAAGTAAATACTGTTTAATGCAAGGTAGATATTTCATTTGTAGCAACTTTTAAAAATTGAATTTCTTTTTACCTCAAAATAAGAATCACATCCTTTAGTTTATAATAAAAGCAGCATCAGTGCAATCCTCTACAAGCCAGTACATACCTTGCACCACCAATCCTGTCCTTTGTAGCCCTCACCATGATTTCTTTACTCTTCACATCCAGTTCTATGATACGGAAAGGAATGATACAACGCTCTGTCAATAGTTCAACTTGTCTCTGGGTCTGAGGATATCCATCCAGAACATAGCTGTAGAAAGGACGAAAAGGAGGTGGGGTATCAGTATAGCCGTTTATAGCCAAATAGAAAAAAAGAGCAAATTAATGTGAAAATTATTTTTGAATCCATGAAATCAATGGCCCTTGAAAAGGGTTTTTATTAAGAATAGTCTATGAGTTTAGGCTTAATAAATGATACAGATGTTGAACAAGAATTTGGTTCCAATTTCTTTTTGATTCTGCTATAAAATGTTTTGCTAAAAGTCCATAAAATTCCCTTTCCAGAACTTACTCAAGAGCACTTATTTGTAATTATTTGTATTTAACCCAACCAAGTTGTATAGCCCATACTCACCCTCTAGTTTGACACCTCATATCCAGTAAGCACATTTCCAGGGCTTGTACAGCTAGTTCATCAGGTACAGTGAGGCCCTTCACCAGGTGTTTCTGCATCTCCTTAGCAAGGTTAGACTTTGGTTGGAACATCATTATCACCCTCATGGCCTCACCAATGGAAAGACGTAGGAGACCGTACTCAGAGGCAAACCTAGTAGCCACTGTAAGCAAATAAAGCATGTACAGTGAAACCATGCATATCTACACTATCACAGATATGCTGATAGGCATAAATTTTAAATCTATTAATAAATTCACTCTACAAAATTTCAAATGTTTAAAAAAAATCTACTTTTAAGTTGTGACCACTTCTGCTAAAACAAGATTGTTACAGTTTAGGAGGTTGGTAGATATTAGAAATGTTTTAAGCTGTTTGAGAATTCTAAAAGATAATTATCAATGTGATTGGGTCTTTAAGACTATATCACTGATTTTTTACATTTAATTTGCTCAAAATAACCCTATGCTCAAAACATTATGATTAAAAGTATTTATTTAGGGTCTTTGTTTATTTAGGGTCATTCAGGTTGAACTTACGAGTTGTTTTGCCAGATTTTGGTGGTCCAACAACAGCAATCTTGATAGGTACAACAGGTTTAGGGGTTGGTTGATTGAGGAACTTGATTGGGTCATTGACAAACTCTTCGCGGGCAGTGTGTGAGGACATATAGTATACATGGGACCTGTACACAACTGGATACGTAGTGTAACCTACACCACTCATTGGCTGTATACAATCTCCCTCCTTCACCTGAAGTATGCAGAGAAAGGCATATAGAATGCATACATCTTTAGGTTGTTGTTTCTGTATATAATAATTACGAACATGAAGAAAAGTTTTGCATTTAAAACGAGAAACATAGAAACTGTTTTTGTTTTTTTGCTGGTTTCCTATATATGCAACATTCTACATACAGTTCATTACCATTCAATGAAGACAACAAGTCTCAATGACATCTCTCCTGTATAAAATCAAAGTTACTTTAATTAACCAATTCTTAAATGAACCACAGACAACACTATATTTACAACAGACAGACAGACAGCCCTATTAAAACTAGATTCACAGTTCACTTACCCTCACTGGGCACCATCTTCCAAATCTGCTTGGCTGTTTATACCCCAGTGACAGCATTTTTGTGGCCAGTTTCTCGCTGATGGCGTACACACGTTCAAACATACTCTGTCTGGCATCTATCACAGACTTGAGCTTCTTGTTAAGCATGTAGCGTACAATGTGAGGCTTTCTACCACTGTCTACCTCTATCTTAGGAATCAACAGTTCTTCCATTGTGTCCTATATAGAGAACAAACAGACTTAGCAAACACACAGAACTGTTTAGGCTCATACAATTCACAACAAGATTGCCCTGATCCTTGTGACCTCTATCAACCCTTCAATGACTAGACTAAAAACAAAATAAAAATCTCCTCTCTATCTTAGAACATATTTTGTATATAAGTGAATATAATGAATGAAAACAAACAATAAAACTTAAACTTGACTTTAATAATACCAACTTACTTTTTAAAAAAATATTTTTATTATTGTTTTTTTGTTGTTGTTTTTTGTATAAGTGAACAAATATGGCTGCATTATTGGATCGACCAAACTGTATCAGCTGTCTTTATACACATGCTACAACAATTTTGTATGGTCAAATCAACACTTGTTGTCATACCAGGGCCCAAAATCCAACAGTGGTACATTTCAAAACAATTCATTCACATGTTCTAATCAATGTAAGGAATCTAAATGAGAAACAGCATCAGTATAAGTCATCAGTAAAGAATTAAAATAACTTCACCTAGTAGGACATGAGATTAACCACATAGGTACAGAATAGTAAACCTCATAGGAAACGGAACACAAAACAGTTAATTTATAATGTTCATCTGTATTCTTACTGTGACAGCAGCCAGCTTGTTGGTGTCAGTATCAAACACCTCGTTCAGTTCATTCCTCATTCTGTCATTTGCATCTTCTTCAAGTTCTTCCTCTTCTTCCTCCTCCTCTTCCTCCTCCTATAACATCAAAGCATTATATTTTATATACTGGAGTCTGGTACATTGAGATTATTGTTATATAATATATATTTATACATGTATAGCACTTATTTCATACATTGGAATATGTTCAAAAGTGCGTTACAATTTTAAGCGCCTGATATTGAATGATACACATGTCAAAACACAACAATCATCTAAAACATAATAATACAAAACTAATAAAAGACACAGTCAGGGGGATAGGAACTAAAAGAAGCATGACTGCCTCTAAAATGACAGTTTCTCACGTAAAAAACAACAACATTATTGTCGCTAGATTCAACATACATTCATAAAGTGAAATAATTGCGTTTAAGATTTTTTCCATAGAGTAAAGCAGAATTTGATAAATAATCATATTGATGGCAACTAAAAAGACAAAACATGTTTGAATTCAGCCTACCTCGCTATGCAAATAGTCATAAAACTTATGTCAATTAAGTGTTATCAGAATCTGTGTTCCACTGTTATTATAAAGACATTATCTACAATATTGGTGAGCAGTTAAAAGTTGAGACTGCTTTCTACAAAAAAAAATCCTTTTTGAAGATAAAACAACGTTTGGGAAGTCCGAACCTTATAAAAAGATGTAAACAAGCTAACTTTTGAACAATTTGAAAACATTTAACTACATGGCAACACATTAACAAAACTGAGAAGAAAAATAAACATATTAAAAGACAACTTATAGAAAAACACATGGTCACCTCGTCAAACTGTTCAAAAACAAACATTTACGTTCTTAAGTACAAAGTTTTGTGTTAAATGATTTTTAAGTTGAAAAGATTGGGGCTTAGTCATCAATATGAGGAAGGGTATTCTTACACAATTATATCCAAATATTGCTGTAGGGTTTTTACAAAAGAAACACAGTGTCATACATGTCAATGGCAGTGATTATCAGTTGGATACCTGCATAATATAGCTTTATAGCAGATTGATGGAAGCCATCTCAGCATTGTGTGACAAATAGCATCATTTCTAATATCATTTTAATCATTATACATGTTTATCAACCTACGAAACTGCATTTCCACACAACCTACGAAACTGCATTTCCACACAACCTACGAAACTGAATTACACAAGGCTGTTGTTATACTTTAGTTCTTAAAAATGGTCCTAGACTCAAAGAGAGGTGAATGGTTACCTCACAGGACGGTTGAAAGAAACATTTGAGTTTTTTCTTCTTAGATCTGGTGACACAGTATAACTATCTCTGTACCTTTTACACATTCAATATACCATTTTAACTATTGAGGCAAACACTTTTGTTTCAAGTTTCATTGTCAATTTATTTTTGGCAATTAAAGAAGTTAACTTTTCTCCGTAACCTACCTCAAACTCTTCAGCCAAAACAGCATCAATATCTTCTTCTTCTTCCTCCTCTTCTTCTTCCTCCTCTTCCTCTTCTTCTTCATCTTCGTCTCTATTAGCCTTGTTTTCAGCTCGTTCTGCAGCACGTTCAGCTCTCTTTTCATCACGTGCTTTGACAAGCTCCTCACGCCGCTTGGCCATAGCAGTCTCCTGTGAATGATAATATACATGTTTAAAGTTGCCTTTTGTTCCCAAATGATTGATAAATTTCCTCCAAAAACATATTTTGAAAATTAGCGTACATATATTATTATAAATCCTTTTTATGAAGGAATCTGTGTAGTTCGAAATAAAAACAACAATACATTGGTTTTCCTACTCTCAAATTTGATTGAAGTACTAAAAATCTTTTATAACTGACCCGTTAAATATTATTTTTGACAATTTCAGTATATGTTTACTAGGCTATTGGATGGAGCTCAGTTGTCTATATATATTCCACCAGGGTATTATTTCATTACTACTTTGTGGCTATGTAGTCAGATGAATGTATTTTTCCTATTTCAAGCGAAAATCCACTTTTCATATTGTTTATGTCATCTTAGACTGGATTCAGGTTAGATTTAAATTTGGAAGATTACTGTAGCTGTTATTATAAGGAATTGATCAATATAATACCAACTAAAACAAAAAAACAAAAACATACCCTCTTTTTGGTGGCCTTTTCCTTCTTCTTACGTTTCCTCTCCAACCTTCTGTCTCTCTTCACCTTCCACTTGTTGAGTCTTGGTGGTAACAGTCTAGCAATCACGTCTGAGTCTTCCACTGTTAACACAACTCCAGCATCTGGGAACAAACCTGCCTCTGCAAGGAAACGACACTCTTCTGGAGTCCTTGGGAAACCCTCAAGGATAAAGCCTGTAGATCTGATAAGAAAAGAAAGATAAATTTCAGTTTTAGATACAATGAAACTGATTATATTTCTTAGAGGGTCTTATCGCTCAGTTAACAAGAGGGCCAATATGTGGTAAGAGGGCCAACATGTGGTAAGAGGGCCAATATGTGGTAAGAGGGCCTATATGTGTCTAACATTAACAATGTATATGTTGTATAATATTATGCTTTTATGCTTGATTTTGTTCTCAATAGTATGCCTCTAAGATTATTGAGGACCTCTGGTGTGTTTTTTTAGATAAGTTTCCTCTGGATCTGATACAATGCAAGTTAATGTGATTATAAGTGTAACTAGGCTACCAGATACTTACTTGAATGGTTCTTTCTGCCACCAGCCAGGTACAATGTTGTTAAGTACATCATCAGAGAGTGGATCATCATTCTCTATGTTGTTCTTTATACTCTCTTCTTCCTCAGTGTATTCCACCTCTTCCTCTAGGTTCTCCTTGGTTTCTGATTGGTCAGAGGTTTTAGATGTGTCTGCAGGTTTGTCTGTGACGGGTTTACCAGATGGGTCAGTGATGGCTGCCGCCTCTTCGTCCTCATCCTCCCTGGAACAAACAGTCACTCATCATTCACTTTTCTATAATCTTCACCCTTGTTTTAACATCTAAATAATCTCAGTAAATTTTTCAGATTCAAATATTTTCCAAAGTCACAGTACAGTGAGTTCCCTCTAATCTTTACTCCCTCTAAACCAAGATACCCTCTATATTGAACATTGCCTGTGCTCCCAAATCTACACATTCCTATATAAATAACCCCTTTGAACCTGATTCCCTTGTAAACCAAACATTTTGTCTGGTCCTGAGAGTGTCAAGTTTAGAGGTGTTTCACTGTATATTTCACAGATTGTTCAAAGACATTGTTTAGTGTTGTTGCTATGATTTGAGGGTTCAAGGTGTGTGGAGGAGCAGTCGCCATCTTGACAGGCAGGACAATAAGAGGAACACTATCAAGTTATAACCAAGTAAAGAACCCAACGTCAAGTATAGGTATTCATGTAAGTTAAACATAGATAAACATTTTAAATGGTGTAATTGAGCACATTTGAAATCTGTACTCACTCTTCTGGCGGTTCTACTTGATTATCTTCCTCATACTCTGGTCCAATCTTCTTCTTTGTTTTGTGCATAATTAACTCCTGGAGGCGGTCCTTAAACGAGATGTGGAACAGCCCCAGTTTCTTTGCAATCTGTCGGCCATGTAGAGTCTTACCGGCCCCTCGAGCTCCCAACAGCAACATTCTGATTGGTGGAGCCTGAAACGATAGAGTAAAGACAGTTTTTATACATGTACAGTGAATTGCTGTAAGGATATCATAAAGCTAGAATTTATTTCAAACAAATGACAGAATAAAGAATATGGAAAAGCAACAATAAAATTCATATTATTGCAATGATTAGTTATTATATTTCATTTACAGGATTTTTAAATTGAGATATTTAAAGTTACCTTTGGAGTTGCTGTACTTGGCAGGAATTCTTCTGGATTGGCCAAGAACTTTTCCCTAGCTTCTGCTGTGGAGAAATAGTACACCTTCTCTCTGTACTTGGAAGCTGTTTCAGGGTTACCTGGGTACAGTACATTGGTCTCTTTAAGGGCTACTGGACAATAGTGGTTTGTATCTCCAAGGGGCTTCTTCCTGTTGCGATTAGGGTCCTCTTCCTGTTAGATTTACAATTGGAAAAAATTAATTCACAAGAAAGCTAACTTCAACCATATTGTCAGAAACTACTTTCAATGTCTTAGATAAATATTCTGACAAACATCTTACCACAAAATAGACATTAAGTTTAGTTTAAACTGTATCTATTGGATAAATAGCATAAAAGTTAATTTAGACATTAAGTTTGATAAATAACAATTTTACAAATTCCGCTAAAAAAAGAAAACACAACATTTGAATAATACAATCTTTATTAGCAGGCTTAACACATTGAAAGTACATCCAGTGTTCAGCATATTGAGGTCTCTTTTTAAAGTGTCTAGATGCTAGTATTCTCTCCTGGATTGTAACTATGCTATCCGGCAGTGTCCCAAATGTAACCCCTATCACTTACCTCTGCCTCTGCTTCTTGCTCCTCCTCCTCTTCCTGTTGTAGAGCAGCATCAGCCTCCATGTCCTCATCCTCCTCATCCACGTCCATACCAGAGTACTCCCAACCTTGGTACTTATACTGACCTGTATACATGGGAGTAGTCTAGTCATAATGGACATCATCAGTATCATACATAACAATGAGCAACACAGCTGATATCAGGCCTGCTACTAACAATGAGCAACACAGCTGATATCAGGCCTGC
>ENA-OREC01002552-OREC01002552.1-marine-metagenome-genome-assembly--contig:-NODE-2552-length-10116-cov-14.111963_pt1 | contig 10116 bp, 3 predicted proteins | sample MGYA00248626_ERZ508543 | MGnify/ENA primary metagenome ERZ508543 (study PRJEB26211, sample SAMN05518279) | marine metagenome | isolation source: Puget Sound, Washington, USA | host: Bankia setacea...
AATCTTATCACAAATATTATCTACAGAGACCGGTTGAGACACTATAATCCAGCCTCCTAGGTAGTGAACTTTTATTTGTCCCATTTATTGACTGACAGGACTCTAGAACACTCTTCAGTTCAAACAGAATCCAAGCTCTCAAATACAACTGGGAAAATAGACTTAGTTTGGCATATCTGGAAAGGTTGACATCTTATATCATTATAAAAGATGTTTTGCAAGCAATATGAGTCCAAGAATACAGTGGCCTCTTTTAAACTCTTTTTAAGTTCAGTTCTTGTAACTAGCTTTCATCTTTTCTTATTGCTATATATAACAGGTAGAAGGTAGAATAAATTGCAGATTTCAGAGCTTCCACTAATATGCGAGTGCTTTTTTATTCATGTTTCAAGATCAGCTGAGGATCAGGGTCATATGCAATAGAAGAGTATTGACACAAGTCAAGGAATAAAAAACTTCCAAACACCTATTCATCAATAATGGAGATGCCAAAGCCATGACAAAAAGGTGACCTTTTCGGTTTAAATATTTATGGTTAAGGAGAATATATATACAACGAGTAGAAGTAGAAGCAACTCTGGACAACTTACTTGACAATCCTGCCTGGCCTAAGGTCGAAGTTGTTTCGTACAATCTGCAGGAGTTCTTTCTCTGACTTGTCAGATGTACCATAACTTAGGACTGTGATAGACAATGGCTCAGCGATACCAATAGCATACGACAACTGAAAGGAGATAAGTACACTAGATATTAAAGCTTTCTTTTCAAATTTATAGTGTATAAAAATTGATGAGATTTTTCATGCGCTTATCTATTCCCAAGCAAACCTGTGAAACCCCTTAACTCAATGTTCATTCAGTGTTTTAAGATTTTTTAAAAACTAGTCATTCATGAGTGTCACAAGACTAGAACCATATTTATTTTTTAAGTTTTGACTGATAATTTGATGATTTCGAGATTCTTACCAACTTTTCACTATCCTTTAAGAGATGTTCTATTCAATGTGCTTACCTGTACTAGAACACGTTTGCAGAGTTGGGCTTTGACAAGAGATTTGGCAACCCATCTTGCTGCGTAGGCCGCGGATCTATCGACCTTGGAGAAATCTTTGCCAGAGAAAGCACCACCACCATGGGCTCCCCAGCCTCCGTATGTGTCAACAATGATCTTCCTGCCTGTCAGACCAGCATCACTCTACAACACAAAACATACAACTTATAAATTCACTCTTCCGACTGTTTAGAAACAATTGTTGTTCAAAAGCTATTCAGGAAATACTGAATTCAGAGTAGTATATTGTGAAAGTCTCTTGGCTTTGGTCTGTTCAATGTGTGATTATAATAGATCTGCACGTTACGAAATACATTTATTTGTAAACTTCATATATCAAATTCAAGAGAAAACCTCAAAATGCTCGTTCTTGCTATTCAACTGATCACATAACAACCGTGTGCATTTATCTCCTTGTAACTAAGTAAAGTAGACCTTCATAACTGACAAATTGATAACAGTTGACCATCAACCTAATTTATGACTCCAGCTGTCAATGAAAAATATTTTTCATCTGAACTGTATGACATATCTACAACTCATGGGTAAATGTTTGAACAGGGCGTAGCAATCCATTGTCCCGGACCAAATTAAAAGTTAACAATCATGTTTCAGTCCATACTGCCCTTGGATGACATCATTATCAATGCATTGGACATAAGTATTTCAACACTTGTCAGTAAACTGGTTTTTGACCTTTATACGTGACCATTTAACCCAAAAGTACAAGTACATCATTTTGGAGGCTGGTCAAGCTATTATGCAATGGTTACTATAAATGACTGAGTTGAATCATGCCGTTGATTGCACATAAGCTGGCGATATCTAATGTACGTCATGGCTATCTAGATGTTACAGAGAGGTGAGAGATAACCTTCCGCATCATCAAACATGCGAGATACAATACATGGACCTTCACTTCTAGGCTACTACTGTCCAGTTTGGGAAGTCACGTTCAATTTTTAATTTGTTCCCCCAATAAGACAATGGTGAGGGATTCACTATAATTGATGTAATGGACTTGGTCACCTTCATGTCCAAAGACAACATTGTAATCCTATAATAATTATACAATGTAATAAGTCAAAGCACATCTAATCTGAAACCATTTAAGATAAAAATCAATACTGTCAATTCCCTGGTGTTCAACTAAACATTTTAACAACTGAACACAAAACCCAAAGCACAGGACCTAAAACTAGACAATGTGAAGCCAAAATCCAACTCTCATATTTTCTTCAACATTTTAAAAACCAAGAAAGGAGACAATTGACCACACAAGACACCACAAAAGAGCACTGTTCCCATCACCCTAACAAAGTGTAGTGTTGAAATCTGTAACACTAACCTGTGGTCCTCCAATGATGAATTTGCCAGATGGCTGGATATGGTAGACTGTTCTATCATCCAAGAATTTCTTTGGGATGACAACTTTGATCACCTTCTCCATAATTTCTTTCCTCAGCTGTTCTATTGTGACTACTTCATTGTGCTGTACAGAGATGACAACTGTGTGGACTCGGATTGGTACACAGGCACCTTCCTCATATTTGTATTCAATGGTAACCTGAAAATACAATCATAATATAAGTACTCTTGTTTTAAGATCAAAGTCATATCCCAAAACTAATCATCTTAAACCAGCAACCTCCCAACTATCCCTCGGCTATTTAGTTCTATTCATTTGACAACACACATTTCTCCGTAACCTTCTAACTTTCCAATCAGCATCCTCATTAACATATGTTTTTACACTTAATTGTTGTTCTCATACATTATCACCATATATCTACTAGTATTCTTAATTGACAGAACCAGATATCACACAGACAAAATGCAGTTAATGTATATCATCAGACATTACATGAACTGTTTGTGACATATCAAATGTTTACCAATAATCAATGCTATGTACAACTGTTTCTTTCAAGAGCAGTCTAGAGTGAAGATAGTAGGCTACTAACTAAGCTGCTCAATACACAGACAACCTAATGAATGGTGAGAGACTGAGTGCAAGATGGTTTAAGTGCTACAGAATACAGAAGCAGATACAACTCTCTTCCATTTATTTTCATATCTAACTAGTTGGACTATGGAATCCTTATTATTAGTTGGGCACTCATTTTTGTGGAGTACATGGGTTGGGGCTTAATCATAAATTTAAAGAGAGATCTAGTCTTCTCTTCTAAACAAAATTGCCTCTACATTTTTCATAGATCAAAGAAACGAACAACTCAGCTACTTACTTGTGTTTTAGAGTCAGGTCTAGCCCAGGCCAGATCTCCACTTCTACGTAAGGCGGCAATTTTGGCATTGAGTTGATGTGAGAGGACGACTGTCAGGGGCATACATTCCTCTGTCTCATTTGTGGCATAACCGAACATAAGTCCCTGAAAAACATCAAAGTAGATATGATGTAAAGACACAAACAAAAATGAAGAAAAATCAAACAAAGATTTCCTAAGAATTTAACTGTAGCTGCTGACATGCGTTTTTCCAATGTAAATACCTGTGATTTTGTAGTGTCTCCTAATTTCAGCACTTGCACCAACACTGTGATTTTTACTAGTTTTTGGTGATACCATTTACAAGTTTACTAAAATAACTATAAACTCATCAAGTTGTTCGAGATAAAGGCTGGTACTTGCTTAAATTTTAAAGAACCAAAAGTTTGATCATATACATAGCTTTAACAATTTAGTTTGTACAAGTGAGCCTACCTGATCACCAGCTCCAATATCATCTTCATCTCTGGACAAATGTACACCAGCAGCAATGTCTGGACTCTGTTCTTCTAAGGCAATCAATACATTACAGGTCTTGTAGTCAAATCCTGAAAATACATAACAAGAAGTATTATCTTAAATGCTCTAAACCAGTACAGTTAAACCTGCAAGCAGAGACCTATCAGGATATACAGGTGGTCTTTTTTGAGAGGGTGGTCTTTGCTAATAGGTTTAAACTTCACCAAGTGGACACAATATATTGGTCACTAAAGCCAGCTGATCTTTATAAAGATTGACAGTTATTGATAGTACAATTGATTGTGCAGCACAGACTATCAAACCAGTCTGAACTAAGCAAACATCTTCAATAAACACCATCCATTGTTACCCAACCAGAACCATTTACTCAACTACGCACTTCTTTATACAACATTTAACAGGTGACCTCAAACATTATACAACCTACCAATCACCCTGCTAATACTCTTTGTCCAAATTTTACTCTTATTCAAGTTTGTGAACAGCCTGTCAAGTGACCAACTTTCATAAATGGGACAAGATTTAAAAGAGGAGTAAATATGTAAACAAACTTGACCGAATTATCAACACTCACTGATATGCTACAATGCTTTAGACTAACCAGCTTTGTAGTATTTTATCTACTGTAAATTGGTTAAATTGGTTAGATTTGGACAGTGGTCCCTTTTTCAGATTCAGATTGTAGTCAGAAAATTTCACCTTAGGTTTATTACTAGTCTTGTAACCAGTTGCTCATTAGTCTAGTTTCATGATCAAACCAATTTAACAGGGCATTAAATTCAGTAAAATTAACTGATACCAGGGAATAGCCAAAACAATTTAAAATTAAAAAGTAGCTGATGAATGGAACAGCATGGTGTGGCAGTAAGACATGGTGGAGTAGGATATTGACCCCTCTATGCCATACAGCAATGCTAACCCATGTGTAACCAACTATCTGTGCATGAGATCTGTAAACAAGTACTACATCCACCCAGTGAAGTACTACACACCAGGAGTTTGTAATTATGCCCAACAGTGCATTAATAGTAAATCCTCACCCAACTAGTGTTTGATAACGAGAAGAGATTGGGTGTTCTTTATAACATGATAACAAACAGTAATTTAGACATCATAAATGTCATTTCCAAATACATTTTTTTTATAGAAAATTGTTTGGCAATAATAGGATGTCAAAAGTTGTGTCTCTTGAAAAAGTTGGTATTAATGGGTTTGTAGAAGGATTCTGGTTGATACACTATGACTGTGTGGTTTTGTGTGAAGGTGTGTAGAGCATGACAAGTTTTCCAGATATTATTTGTAGTTGATAACATTTCAGAGATCAAAAGAAGTCTTATGAAACTACTAGGCCCATGGTGAGGTACAGAGGTTAAAATAAACAGACCATGCAACAAAACCCAATTTATTACTCAGATGAAATGACAGCATTCTTTACTGCTAGTGGTTGCAGGTCAAGCATGAACACAAGGTATTTATTTGTTAAACTGTTTTACTTTGCTTGTTGAGGTAAACTTGTACATTTGAGAGAACATTTTGAATTAAGTTGAGCTAGCGCAGATATTAGCAATAAAGAACCGATGAAACTATTCAGGATTCAAAATTTCTTCAAAAGTTTACTGCTGTTTATCACTAGACTCGCTTAAATGTTAGCGGACAAGTCTCAATGAATACCATGGATCGGTTGCGTGTGTAATCTTGAACTAGTTTGGCTTATAACATGCGTTTTCCCAAAACAGGCCAATTTTTTAAATGCCAGTTCATAGCTTTACTTAAGATGAAATGGGCTATATTTAGTATTTCTGGTAATTTGTTTATACATAATAGTAGAAACTTTTTTTACAACTCTTCAAAAATCATGCCTCGCTTAACTAAATGAAGAATCTTTGGGTGATGCAATAGACTTGCTGGCTGATAGTGATTCAGTTTAACAATACAAAGAGAGGGAGAGAGAGACACACACAGTTGTTACATCAGCAACATTGTATACAAGTTTAAAACATGCATGCTCCTACAAATCATGGTGTTTCTGATGCAATAGTTTAATTAATGGAATATTCCAATGATCTGTTTGCTGTGGCATATGAAACCAATTCCTAAATGCCTGCAATGTATGGGCATATACTTGTATGTTATCAACTATTTACACTAAAGCGTTTGCATTGTTATCAAAGTGTGCAGGTTCCACTCAGTGTAAGGATAGATCAACAGTGTGCACTATTAGCCACATACTGAAACTGTCTGTAATTTTGATCAAAGTACTTTTTAATTCACAATGCCCCTTCAAATATTCTTTTTAAAGAAAAAAATTTCCCCAGCCATATTCATTCAGCCTAACATTAATAGCATACATTATAGGAAGAGAAAACTCTAAATGTATCTTACCTTTACTGGAGTCATCATAACCGATCTGTTTGATTGTGTTTCTGATCACACTTTGGTAATCTACTTTTGCCTTTGATGTGATTTCTCCACAGCAGAGGATCATTCCAGTCTTTGACACACTCTCACATGCTACCTTGGCCTCTGGGTCCTGCTTAAGATGGGCGTCTAGGATAGCGTCACTCACCTGGTCACAGATCTTGTCTGAAAAAGGTAAGGTCACAATATAAAAGAAATGCATTCAGTTTCGGAATTTTAAAAAACTACAATCATCCTGCATATAACAGAGTATTGTAAAAGTGTGTTATAGATGTTAGATTTCTGTTCAGGCCTGTTTCCCCAATTGCTAGGTCAATAGGACAGGTGGTATTGTTGGCCTTATTCAGATTACATTTTTTATACATTCATTATTAGTCTAAACCTTCTGAAAACAGTACCAATCTAACTCCATTCTTTCTACAAACCAGGCTTAATCCGGGTGCTAAATGTGCCATTGCAACCTTTAAAGCTTTAAGATGCACACAATAGGGTTCTTGGGACAAAGGGCCACACTATCCTATTACTGTTATTGAGAGTTTTACATTACAACCTTGATTGAACAATACACTATTAATTGATACCAAGTATAGTGTAATAATAAACTTTTCCTTATCATACTTTAAACATCCTGGTTCATTGATCTATCAGCTGCTATAGTTAACAGGTATGACTTGAATGTAAACCTATAATGTCAAATTTGCAATTAAAATTAAACACACTTATTACACTTCTATTATAACTGTGATAGGCGACAAAATGACCGGCTGTGTACAGTGACTTTAGAATAGATCAGACAGCTTGGATAGTTTACCTGGTATACAAACATACTGCCCCAGTCAGTTTATACATTTAACAACTTGTAATGATAAAGATTTTAAGACCTCTTCAACAATACAGCCTGCTATATTGCTATATCTTGTAATCACTGACCAAACTTTGACCTATTCACTATCAAAACAAACTTTACAAGGTAAGCAAACAGTACGTTTGTCGGTTCAGACATTATTTAATTTTACCAGTGTTCAATTTCTGACCCAGTTATTGAAGGTTTATTCAACTGCATTGTAGTGGGTAGATAAAAGATTGAGTTACATGAGATACATCTGATATCATGTTTTCCGACGTAGTATCCATTTTTATCTGACAGTACAGTAATTTAGCATCATCTTTCAAAGCAATACTGGAAGAATCTTGAACTCTTAGAAAATGAACTTTTCAATAACTAATGCCAACGTATACTTAACATTCACTGTCTTATGTTTATCTCACTTTACAAACACAGAAATCGCATAACCTTCTATGCTACTTTGGTAACGCAAAAATCTTCAAAGTTTAAAGTTGAAATCATGGATCTAGATCCTGACCAAGGTTGTCCCAAATTATCTACTGACTGAGTTTTGATTGGATCTGCTTACATATATGTGTACTTCACAAGCTCTTCCATAACTCGTGCTTTCAGATTTTCACCTGGTCAAAAGGTTATCATGGTTTTGGATGAAACTTAGACCCGCTACTTTGTAACCTTGTCAGTACTCAACTACTGGAAAACTTTGTAACTGATTAACTTAATATCTGCTCCATGGTTTGAAACATAGTTGGTAATGCAAGATCAACTTAAGCCTGTTTTTCTTCACCCACTATGCGAGTAACTTTCAATCAAAATTTAAATTGCATTTGGTACATGTATCTTATTGATCAATAAGAAAAGAGCAAGCAAGCCAGCACAAATAGTTAAGTGAAAGTAAATAAATAATTTAAGATTAAAAGATGTTGCAGGTTGTAATGCAATCAATCAAGGCACAAACTATTTCAATCAGATTAGAGTATGGTAGAGAACAAACACAGTAAAATGCATTACAGGTTTTAAAAAATCCATTTTTCCTGCACCTTAAATCACTTGTCTGGGTGATAGGACAAGTGAAATCGTTCTGTCCTGAATCAATAAAAAGGGCAGCTGTTCATGGTTTTATATTTCACTTCTATTGTCCAATCCTTGGTGAAGACTGAATAAGTTGAAACTAATTTAGCAAGGAAACAATGATAGTCTTCTTTGTTTTGACTTGACTTCTGTTATAAATGTCATTTAATAATATCATATGGGTCTTTAGGATGTGTAGTATGCACGTCCAGGGACCCTGTTTGTAAACAACTTAGTCTTAAATGTATCATTTTATTCCAAGTGGTTGCATCTTAAAGAGTAAAATGCACAATGTTGAGGCTAGATATTAAAACATTTGTTCAACGAAAAGTGCACCCTTGTTATTCCACTGACATTCCCTTCACTATCATGACAATGCACAGTTTCTACTCAAGGCAAACCCAATGAATTTTAAAACCCCCAAAATAGGGAATGTAAAGTATGTACATGTTTAGTAATATAACGTTGTTGTATACACTCTGTATGACTACACATAAAACACTAGGAAATAAACAAGCATGTACAAATACACAATCAGACATGCATGCTTTATATTAAACATATCCTTTTAAACAGTATTGGTTAAACGATCTTAGGATGAACATCGATTATAACGCAAACATGACTTCAAATGTTGTTTTCACTTGTCAGTTTGACTCAAGAATAAAGTTTGACGATCTTATCAGTTATCTACACTTTTAAACACATACTTCAGCGTGAGAGTAACATTCAAACGATATGATTTAGCGTGTAACATGCACAGTTTTTTACAAATGTTGTCATAGTTTATCATCCATTAAACATAGACTGCAAAAAACGACATAAACAAACCCCACGTGAAATCTAAGATCGCGAAAATAGATGACACTGTACCTGGATGTCCTTCGCCGACGGATTCTGATGTGAACAGAAAGGTACCAACATCATCCTGGCTGCATTCCTCTGCATAATGTTCGTGTATTTCTTTGTAATGCTGGCCATGGCCAGTAGTCCCATTAGTTTGCGACATGTTTGTTTATTGTCGTTCGACTCTTCGACCAGATTTACTAGTGGAAAAGAGGCAGAATATATGCATTTTCGACATTATATAGGTGCTGTGGATCATGTGACCCAAGCCTAGGCTCCTGATTGGTCCAACATACAGCGGATCAAATCCATTATTGATATGCGGGTTGGATAAGTGTATGTTCTAATTTTGATGTAAACAAACAATCGATTTACAAAACGTTATTGCGTAAAAGTGGAAACAGATGAAACACGCAATATCATTTTAAAATGTTGTTATACACCGAAACTTCTGCTCAGTCTGATAGAAGTCAAATCTAAACTTAATCTAATGTAGATTTAAGCACCAGTTTATAACATTATGTGCAACTGTCATACTTACTGCAGTTCTCTAGAGTTCATGCTGACTTAAAACAAATACAAACGAGCAAACTGTGCATGTTGATACGTTGATCTATATCCAATATGGGTTCCAGTTTTATATCCAAGTCCCAGAAAACGTTGCCACACACCTTAGACTGAATCGTGCGTAGTAGTCGAGATGGGCACGAGGAAATCGTGTCCTATTTTGTGTCGCAATTTAAGAGGCCCTGCAACCTGGTCAAATTATATTTCACACATTATTCATTTATATTAAGTGTTTGTAGTGGTTGATGCCACGGTTTTCAGGGATCGTGTAAACAATACATATGAGGACAGATAGAATAAAAAAAGTGTAAGTGTTAGTATTTATGACCAACGTTCGAATCCTACCATTTGTCTCTCTTGTTTTATATTTAGCTTTGTACGCAAATATATGCTAGGGTCAGATATGCCATCATATGTGCACGCATTTCATTAGATCATCTAAATAGTGATACTGATGTTTATTATATATGTTTATTACCATTGTCAAAGGATTTTCTATCGTATTTTATGATTCAAAGAAAGTGTATACCTCTGCTCTATACTGAATAGATC
>ENA-OREC01002553-OREC01002553.1-marine-metagenome-genome-assembly--contig:-NODE-2553-length-10115-cov-12.017733_pt1 | contig 10115 bp, 5 predicted proteins | sample MGYA00248626_ERZ508543 | MGnify/ENA primary metagenome ERZ508543 (study PRJEB26211, sample SAMN05518279) | marine metagenome | isolation source: Puget Sound, Washington, USA | host: Bankia setacea...
CAGTGGATAGAGTGTCGTCCAGTGGATAGAGCGCCGTCCAGTGGATAGCGTGTCGTCCAGTGGATAGAGTGTCGTCCAGTGGATAGAGCGCCGTCCAGTGGATAGAGTGTCGTCCAGTGGTTAGCGTGTCGTCCTGTCGATAGAATGTCGTCCCGTGGATAGAGTACCATCCAAATGGATAGAGTGTCCTCCAGTGGATAGAGTGCGGCTTTTGTAAACATTATCATAAAAGAACAATCTTAAACTCACTGTTTCAAAAGCACGTTTATTCACCAACAAGTACAAATCATGTGTTATTTTTTAAATTTAAAGCTGTACATATTTAATTATCGCGTTTAAAGATGGCTCACGAATGACGAACAAACTCAGAGTGTAGATAATAAAGGGTGTAAAACAAATTCAATAGAATGCTTAAAGACATGATGACCAAAATAAATACATTCAGTAAGTGGTTGTTAAATAAATTCACTATATACTTTCGTTCGTTCTTTCATTCATTCATTCATTCACTCATTCATTCATTCATTTATTCATTCATATATTTATTCATACTTGTATGTATTTCTTTAACAATTATTTTTATTATTATTATTATTATTATTATTATTATTATTATTTTTATTATTACTATTATTATTATTATTATTATTATACGATAATCCAACTGTTAAAGTATTTTCTTCTTGGTTCTTGTAAAAGTATTCTTAGATATACGGATAAATAATAGTTATTCATTTTTATTGTCATTTTCTATTTTTGAATTTGTCTATATTTAGCTCGTCAGGCAATCCCTCTGATAGTAGGTGAATCCGCTCGCATCTCGGTAAAGTCCGCCATCGTTCGCGTCTTCTATCGCTATGTTACACAATGCCGAACTTAATTCGAAAGATTTACAGTTGTTGTTTGAAATCAAGCATTTTTGTTTACACTCCTCTGTTGTCAATGAATAATACGTCCTGTGATCCAGAAAGTTGAGTTTTTTGTCTATCTCGTATTGAAAAGTTTCTGCAAATGTTACGCACTCAGACACGCATTCATGTCGATCATATGCGTAGCTAAGTCCACTTTTGCACTGACATATATCGTACCGGCATTCGGAATCCGGTGCGGTACACTCGTTACTCACGGTACACGCTTGCCCCAAACCGGCTACAACCTCATCACACTGCGGGATCATTGTCCAGACTCCATTAACGCATAGAGTATAGTTCTCAGCAACAAATTGAAAGTTCGCATTGCATTGGTACTCGATATAGGAGTTATTGAAATAATGGCTATGTCCGTATGTGGTTTGTAAATCGTTCGTGGTAACATTGCTGTAATAAGATTGAATTACGGCGTAGGAAACCGTAGCATTAGGAACACTGCTTGGAACCCCGCAATTCTGAGCGCAGACGCCAACTTCTGACCATTGCCCGGAAACTTCGCAATGGATCACGTCAGGTCCGTATAAAATGAAGCCTGTTTCACACTCTATACGTCGACAATCTCCAATTCTGATCATATTGCCTAAAATGACGCCGTTGGTAACAGATAAAGGCCCAACACACTCTGACACCACACATTGATAATTAATCCCAGTCGTGACGCACCTTTCTCCAGTATGACACGAAGCAAACACGCATGGTTCCGTAACCGATGACGTCACAACGTTGTTTACTCTAACAATGACGTAAACATGACCGGGACACGTTGTGACGTTGAACAAAGCCTCGTTTTCAGTGGCGTACGCTTGGTTGTTCAATTGACACTCGTGAAATCTACGAACGTAGTTTATGGACGTACACTCAGACCTTTGTACGCACTTTGTAACACAGTCGTCGAGTGCTATGCTATGCAATCGAATGAACGTATGACCTGTAAGACATTTGCCGAAGTAAGTAGCCGTCACTTCCTTGATCATCAGCGTTGTCACACATACAACAAAACTAAACAATCCTGCTACATTCATGATGCCCTATGTTTCGACTTACAATGTCCTTCGTGATAGAATTATTCTGTTATATACATGTTTGTCTACATAATCAATACTGTAAACATGTATATAGGTTCTTCGGAAGTATTTTATCAATTTCGAAGAAACCATTGTTTAAACGCAACACCGTGCAACCAAGCGTTTTATCGTCAAGTCAATATATTTACACTAGTCTGTGATTGACTCGTAAATCCTGATTTGTATCCACGAACCGCATGTTATTCACTAAAACAGTTGACAATGATGTAAGTCCCAAATGATTAACAATAAAATAGTTCTAAATACAAAACACACCTCATTTGTAACTGCAGCTATCACTTCCCAATGGCCACACAGGAGTGGCGTGGCATAGAACTGTAACCATCGATTGTCATTGTATTCGATTGTATCCAGTCAAAATAGAGTTAAAACGGACCACTTTAGTTTACAGTGTCATTAATGGATTTTAGACAATAGTTCGGTGCATAGGTAAAGCAATGTATATATGAACAGTCAAAATTAGCTAATGCGTAAAGATTTTCGATTCTTTCTGTACAACGTATATCAATAAAACAATCAGATTTATTGGTAAAAAGTGGTCTTTATTTCTATTGAAGTGGTCGAAGTATCTTGGATTTTTTTTATCAAAACAGTTTTAGTTGAATAAAGCTATGGTGTTATTAGTGTGGGCGGAGGAAGGGGGGGGGAGGGGTCTTTGCGTGATGAGATTTAATTATTCCTTTAAAACTAATCTTATTTACAGTATATAACTTCCAAAGTCTCCAATTGTCGAAATAATACTTATTCCTGATAAATGACAAACTCTTCATCTACCGAAACGCCTCAGTGAAAGAAAAAAACGACAATCAAGACCAGCTATATGCAAAACACCTGTACAATTTAGACCCCTCTTCTTAGATCCACACAACCTTGTCTTTTGGTACATATATGAGACGCTTTGTTTAACTTCGGTGTTGGTTAGATAGCACGTATAGACGGTTTCATACTTGAACAAAACATATATCAATCCTGCTTTTACCACACTCAATTTGTAACGTCGATTTTGATTGGACGTTACGACAAAAGTGCGACCATTGAATACCGTTTATGCCGTAGCAAATACAACTACAACTTGGAGGCACTTAACCGTATATTACATGAGGCCATGAGGATCATCGATATCGGCATCAATATTGCAACCGGCTCTAATATAGGTCACAAAAGTGGTCTTTTTATTTAAATTTCAGTTGTCAAAAATATTTGTTTAAGAACAATTACACATTATTCGACGACTTAACTTGTTTGTGTTACTCAAATACTACGACATCAATGTATGTTGTATGTATGTACTGAGAGCGACGTGTTCATTTACCTGTTGAAAACTATTGTTAAGTTGCTTTGTTTCAAAATTCCAAGTAACAAGCGATTGAATAGGTTATTCGACCGATTTTGAAAGCCAAATAAATAGATTAAAAGTTTTGAGGCCGAACATCCGTTGAATAGCTCGATGAACGACACAATCAAGGTACATATCATTGACCAATCAAAGCGTTCTGACGAATGATGTGGAAACTGCTGCACTCGTTAGGAGGGTATTCCTAAAAGGTTTTAACTATGGATTGTATTGACCCCTTGTTTAATGCAACGGTCAAAACCGGTTGAGAGAGTTTCCGCTAGTGTTTTTTTTTATCAGAGAGTATTGCTCTTTAGAAGCTCGATGAAATAAATAGCAATAATTTAAGTACTGATATTTTGAAAGTAGTGCGAAAAATTGTATGAAAATACATGCACATAGTTGAATTGTGTTTCATAAAAGTTGGCATTTCGTTCTCAATTAATAATTTTCCTAAAAAAATAGTTTAAGAAATTAGCATACATATATTATGATAAATGCTTCTATTGAGTGGGTTGAGTTTTGAAGAAAAACAACAACACAACCTTGGTTTACCTAATTTCATATTGCCGGTTAGTACTAAAGATCGTTTAAGACTAACCAGTTAAAAAATATTTTGACAATTTCAGAATATGATTATTAGGATATAGGACCGATTTTAGTTGTCTATATCTTTCACAAGGGCATAATTTACTGTGTGGCTATGACGTACAAATAAATACGTAAATAATTGATATTGAGCGAAAGTCCATCTTTAGGATTGCGTTTAACCCAAATAACACAAACGAAATAGTACCTGAACCAATCGGATGTATTCTTCCGCATGCTGCTCCAACATTCGGATTCCTTTTCATTCTGTCGATAAGAAGTCTCAGAGCGGATGGTTGGAAGTCGACGTCGCCGTCTAATGCCAAAATAAAGGTATTATCTGCCACAGTCTTGATCCGTTCTTTACCCCCGCCCATGGACAGAAGTTTATGGGCCAGGAAATAGTAGATGTACATAACCTGTAGTGAAAGGAAGATATGATTTGGAATTTTCATTTTGATATACACACACTATTTCTATAAATTATTTAGGAACTATAATGGTGGCTTAATGTTTCCTACTCTTCTACAACAATACACAGTAGGGTACCGATACAGAAGATTGCAGAGAAGTACATCGGTAGAATTCGCTTTACACACAATTCTCTCAAAAAACGGCTGCGTTAGACTACATGTAATGCATGCCATAGGACCTCCAGCGCTTTGATTATATAAAGTACATGTCAAACGCACGAGCATAACTATTTTTAAGATGATTATGGTTATATTATGGATATATGATGGTCTGTGAGTTTTAATTATAGTGATAAAAGGCAAAACACCTTATATACTGTATTTCGTAAATGAGACGGTTGCTTAGCGTGCCCCTACTCTCTCAAAGGTGTGCTGTTTTAACAGACGTGTACTGTGTTCTTTGTTTTGTTACTTTGTTATGTAAACATTATAATGCACAGCCTTTTCTCTTTAATGAAGAGTGGAACACCTACAGTGATGTACATTTCATACCTGACTCCAACGTTTTCGGTGTCGTATTCTTGCTTTGTCTTTAAGATGGGCGATCATCTTGTTTCCTCCTGGCAACCTCCATATCAGTCTGCCTCCATACGGCGTGTCTATCTTTGAAGGAGGTGGAATTGACATACCGAATGCGTGCACGGAGCTGTAACAAACAATCAACTCGTTAAAAAACTGTATTAAAGATCATACTCAGGGAAACAACTTTGCGATATGGACCAATGCGCGCTACTTAAAAGGTCAAAGTATTATAATCTGCTTATGTAGACCTCACATCAATTAGAATACCATGCCCATAATGTCCACCTGTCAAAAGTACACGTGTCATTAAATACCACTTGTCAATAAAGTCCACCTGTCAAAAAGACCACTTGTCAATAAAGACACTTGTCAATAAAGATAAAGGTCACTGTCAATTATGGTCACTGACAATAAGGCCGTTTGTCAATAAAGACCATTTGTCAATGAATACCGCATTTTAATAAAGACCACTTGTCAATAAAGAACACACGTCATTAAAGACAACTTGTCAATTAACAACACTTACCAATGAAAACCGCATGTTAATAAAGAACACTTGTCAATTAAGGTCACTGTCAATAAAGATAGCAGTGTCATTAAAGAACAGTTATTAACAAAGGGCAATTGTCAATAAAGATAAAGGTCACTGTCAATTAAGGTCACTCTCAATAAAGACCATTTGTCAACGAATACCGCATTTTAATAAAGACCTCTTGTCAATAAAGAACTCATGTCATTAAAGACAACTTGTCAATTAACAACACTTACCAATGAAAACCGCATGTTAATAAAGAACACTTGTCAATTAAGGTCACTGTCAATAAAAAACGTTTTGAGCTCGACTCTATAAAGACCACCGGTCAATAAACGCCATATTGAGCCTGTCAATGGGTTAAATAACGTTTTATCTGTTCAACGATGTTCCAAACCATGACAACTAAGATTGAGAGTGTATGAATTTCAAAACATTGTACTCGTTCAAACTGCAGTCATAATAGCTAATCGAAGTAGTAAATACCATGAAAGTAAAGGTACTGTTATCATATTGAGATATATCGTGTGTATATTGACCCTCTGTATAAGGTCTGTTTCAAACATTTCCAAATGAGTTAGAACATATTTCACATTAAAATGGATCTATAGAAGTCAAAGGGAGTCCGATTATATTTCAGGATGACGTACCTAATAGCATCGTCTATAGTTCGGATCAGTTGTTTCACGTAACCATTGGCTTGGGGCTCCCCGTCAATAGTGTCCATGGCATCGTCGAAAAAGATATGAGCTGAAATATGGACAGAAACGTTAGTTTAACAAACTCAGACATGTTTAAAGAACATAAACTGAAACGTGAAGGACTGAGTATGACTTTAGATTTTATTAAATATAAACGATAGATAATGCTCGACAATTCTAATAATGCAGTGCATGGTTACGAAAGTGTCACCCACATTAAAAGGGTCGGTCGTCTTTGTACATCTTCAACCCACCCCTACCCCCACACACCCGAGTACAAATCAATGCATGACAAATATGGTCGGAAGAAAATCTCTTCTAAATTCTTTAACAAACCAAAGGCTCAACAATCGGTGATATCGGATCAGCCACATGACCGATGTATTGATCACTAGTACATGTCGACCGTGTATATGTTTTGTTATAAAATTGAAGTAATTGAATATAGATGTCATTGAAATTATTCAACAACTATAACAAGCCTTTCACCTGTTCGCAAACATGCGGTGGTTGTTAATATTTATTTGTCAACGTCAAGTCAACTGTGATTGCTTCAACTCTAATACTGCAACTGTCTGGCTAATCAAACTACGCACAGATAATTGTATGCACATGAATGTTCTTCTGGACTTTAGATAAAATACTAAACTGTTTCCGACTTTCAATGAATTACATTATTTATCAATTAATCAAACAGTCAATATTAAACTCGTCAATTCATCTAACATGCGTTTGATATTTCATTCTAGCACAGTAGGTTAATAACTTTCCTTATCAGCATTTCCTATTACACTTTTGTCATTAGAACAATTGACATTATGATATTTGCCTCTTTTAGCTATGTCTCGAACAGTTGAGGAGCATTTCGAATTACTATACCTTAAAAATACCTTGTTAACATTTTAACTAATTTGATTTTCAGGTTCTGGATGGTGCAGGTGAAACCACTGGGGTTACGTCAGTTTACTGAATGGATTCTGTCAGACAATTACCCTCCTTGTAAATATCTTTATTATTTTTTATGCGTTCTGAAGCATGTTTGAATTATTTAATTGGTTATATTTGTATTAACGATTAATTAACGGACACCCATTAGGCTTAATTCTGTTACCACTAATGACTTTTTAACAAGAAGTTGGTAAATTTATCCGAGCGAAATGAAAAATTAGTACCGTTTAGATTTGACAAGTTAGTAAAAGGTGAACAAAAACGCAATGTCATCTCGTATGCTTATCTTTAACTGTATGAACATGTTTTAAATGGCGCCACCGAGGGGTTGACAGGAAGAACAAATTAACAACAAATTAAGGAAATGTTAATGTGCGAATGATTCAAGCTACATACTTCGTTAATCATAGACAATAAAGTTAAGCTATTAAGATAACTCCGTAATAAGACCGCCCCGCTAATAAGACCATCTAATATCGGTCTCACAAAGGTAAACTTAGATGTATTTCGTTTTCTCTTCTAATACCGATTTACTTTTTGATGGAAATGTACATGGTCGTATTACTAAAACTTCACCATATATCATATTGAAAGTTTGGAAATTGTTTTTTAGTAAACCATTTTCATGCAATATTGGTGCAACCTTTAATTAAATTTGCGTCAATACATGGATGAACAATGAAACATCGGTAAAGTTGCACGAGTTATGATGGCTTTACGTGGCCGTGAAATGTTATGTACAGTAATATTTACTATATTCTTTGAAAAAGCATACTATAAATGAAAGCAATGCATGTAAGAACGTGTTAATAATTTTGCAGAATTACTCCGTAGTGAGAGACTGTGTTATGCCTAGATACCAGTAGCTTGTTGCCACGATACAGTGTGATATGAGGGTACCACATGTACTGTTGGTTCTAACAGCTAACATACACTGAGAGTAACATGGATACAAACCGGAACTATACACAATAACATAACAAACAAAGACAACGTCAACAAATAGACAAACTATACAAATATAAAATGAAAAACAGTTTGAGTGAAATTGGATTAATCTACTCATTTCTTACGATTATGTACACACGCACTTGACTTAAAGCATGCAACCTATGAAGAGCGTGCAATCGCTATTGTAATACACTTTCCTCTGTCAGCATTTAGCAAGTTACATCGAAACTAGTAATGTAACCGATCTCCTATTTGGATTCGTCAGGCCATAGCTAGTACAGTTACGTCCATTTCTTTCTATGTTAAGCCATAGTGACATAGTATATTTAAGGCCAATTTGTCATTGACTAAACGTTTTTGAATGAGGGTAACAAATCGAACTATCGGCATGTTCAACCATGGCAAATTCTACTTTATTTAGTCACAATAAACTCATACAACATCACTTGTATGTTATCTTCGAGTCATCATGTCAGATGATATCATTCTAATGGAGTTTTAGATATCGTATAACTATCGTGACTGCATTTATATTATTAATACGTTCAATTCATGATCGATTCGACGTTCATAATGGTTTATAGTTAATACATCTTTCCAAGAAACATTATTCCAAGAATCGTGGATTGGCTTTGCATTTTGCTTTCATAATTACTTTAAGGTTAACATTTAATTTTATATGATTTTCAAAGAACCGTTTATGGAACCCATTTAAAAAAACACTTTGCGATGATGCCCACGCAAATGGAAGTGACCAAATTGTGTAATAGTTAAACTCAGTCAAATGAGTGCATGCATAAAACTATATCAGTGCCTCTCTCACAACATCAGTTCCGTATACGATGCTTACACATAAACACTCATGCATTAACCAGTTATATGTACTATGTTACGTTTATTCTCGTGTCAAGCGATGTTATTTTCGTCCATTTCTCATAAAATTCTACTATAACGGTACATTTCACAAAAAAGAGTGTACTTTCATTTATTTGTAGCAATATTCATATATCAAAACTATCAATATCCAATTATTACAAAAATAACAGGAACTCATTCGACAGGTGTAGAGTCTGCTACATGAGTATGTAGGTTTGTAGGTAACCAGTTATGTGCTAATGCGATACACGCAGGTTATGTGATGCTTGTGACACCTTAAACAACCAATCAAAACGCTGGAAAGCATCATGCATTAAGGAGTTAGGCATTTATATTATCATTAATTGGATTTGAATGCACTCAAACCAGTCAAAACCAATTACGGCTGATCGCATCTGATTTACATGATAAATACATCTAACACATGTGAACAAAAATGCCAAGTCATGGACATAAAGTCTACGAAATAATGCTTTAATTTAATGTTCTGCTAGTGTGCATCAATCTTAATTGTCTTTAAATAGATGCATTTGATGTCTAGGCGAGTAAACTGCACCAATACCTTTAGGCGGCAGCCGGTTATATAAAACAACTTATCCAAGGGCTCATGTCATTAACATTTCACACGATGGCAACTTAAATTGTCATTTAAGAAGAAGTGTATTTATAAAGTACATGTAATTACCGTTTTATGTGTGGCCTGTTAATGATTTACCAATGGTGTGGTTTACTACGAAATGTAAGAAAAACGATTTAAATTTTACGAAAAAAACTGGTTAATTGTTCAGATATATTTTAAAATGTGTGTCAGTAATACATGCAGGGTTCACTAAGTGTATAACGTGGACAGTCATTATGTGAGATATGTGAAATCAGTTTCGTCATGCATACACTCCCATAGAATCGGTTTCGTAAGCACATCAATTAGTATAAGGAAACAAAATGCGTTGCACTGTTCTTCTTACACGTCCGACACGTCCCCCCCCATATTGGTTAGAAGGACAACGTTGTAAATACGCACGGTCAGCAGAACTGCCCTTCTATGTAATTGGGTACCAATCATCAAGTTTACTGTGAAGACTCAACCCTTTCCGTTTGATATAGAACAGAACAGAACAGAACAGAACAAGTTTTATTTCAAACGTGTACATAGTACATAGTTTTCAACACTGACATA
>ENA-OREC01002554-OREC01002554.1-marine-metagenome-genome-assembly--contig:-NODE-2554-length-10113-cov-12.035871_pt1 | contig 10113 bp, 1 predicted proteins | sample MGYA00248626_ERZ508543 | MGnify/ENA primary metagenome ERZ508543 (study PRJEB26211, sample SAMN05518279) | marine metagenome | isolation source: Puget Sound, Washington, USA | host: Bankia setacea...
AGATTCTAATGTACATGTGTTTCTATCACTACTATAACCTGTATATAGGAGATTCTAATGTACATGTGTTTCTATCACTACTATAACCTGTATATAGGAGATTCTAATGTACATGTGTTTCTATCACTACTTTAACATGTATATAGGAGATTCTAATGTACATGTGTTTCTATCACTACTATAACCACTTATGCTATCCGTAATGATCTTGTCAGGAAGTCGGAAATTTCCCCGCGGATTGGAAACTTCCGGTATAATTAATCATGTTTCTCCGTCCATTGTAATTGTACCCGGTTAGATGAGCGGCGTTACCTTAACCGTACAACTGCCAAGCGCCCTTTGTCTGTAAACCAACAACAAAGCAGCAGAATACAGTACAAGAAGATATAGGTTTTTATCGCCCGTTTAGGAATTAATGCGCGATCATGTAACACGTGGTAACAACAGCGCGTGATGAGGCTCTAACAATAACATCATAAACTAGTCATTAAGATCATTGGGTAAATTGTGTCATCAGAGATTGGTCCGTTTCCGGTTTGTACTGTGACAATAGAGGGAACACCTTGCACCGATAGATGGCGGTATGCAGGCATTGTCAGGAATATGCGGATGGTATTGGGTATGGAGACAGAAGACCAAATACAAACACGTGAGGATTGGTTTCAGATATCTATGGCATATACTTAGTTAACGATTGGGGGAGGGGGGAAGCACTTCAAGTGTTCATATGAAAGCATGTGTTTATCTGTTATCTAATTTGTTATTTATATTCGGATTTGAAAAAAATAGTCGTTGTTTTGCTTCGTTGTTGTTGCTCGTTGGGTCATGCGTGAACACGTATTGACTACAAAATTAACAAACCCTGTGCACCAGATAGGACCGAGTAAAACTGAGCCGTGTATGTGTAGATATTATCAACTGCATTTTCCATCTTACATGCATGAAATCGGGTGCATTATTTCTTGACAAAAAGTATGTTTGTGTCAGCAATAACGACAAAGCTCGATGCAAGTTTTCACGTCATATAATTATACCAACAATTATTAGTAATTAAAAAAAATCGCAAACATAAACAAAGTGTCAGTAATCTCGATGTGTCTGTAAGATTGTGTAGAATGCACGATGTATCTTACGTTTTTACTCATTTTTGTCAAATATAAAAAGACGATATTGACAACCTCCGTAAAATATTTAACTTGCATGTCTAATTTGATATACATGGCTGAAAAGGACGACACATTTGGAAATCTTTAAGAGCTCACATTAATAAACCGAGACTGCTTTTACTTTGGTTTGGTGAGACATGCCAGATTACGTCTAACAACTAAACAACTTTATAGCATGCGTTTTATTTGTCTGGTTCATGATCATCAAACTCCGTGTTTAAACAAATGTGTTCTAAACGACATGAATTTTACATTATAGATATCAATAATAAAGAGTGAAATTGAAACCACGTTTATACAGTGTAGTCCCCAAGTCCGATGTTTATAGCAAGTGTGTGTGAGCTGTTGTCTCAGTATACAACTCTGTCATCATTAATGCACGACCATGGATTTAGGAAGATATCTGTCGATAATTTACTCAATTGGCAAACTGAAATATAAAACAGAATCAATGGGTGCCACAGAATGAGTAAGTTCACTAGTATGATCTCATCTTGTGTTAACTAAGTCATGCTGAATACCTTCTAAGTGGACCTGTGATGTCAGTAGTGCTCTTGGTACCAGGTCCCAATTTCACAAACAAACTGCAGTCCACTAGTTACTTAAATGTATGTCCGCTTTACTTAAAATTGAGAATGAAAAAAATAAGTGGACTTCAGTTATAAAGTTACGATTTTGGTGAAATTATGATTGAAATGGAACTTGTGTCAACAGTAGCTGGAGTAATACTTGGACATAAGCGCTACTGGAAAACAGCTGGTATAAGTAAAGTTAGCAAGTGCCAACGTCTTAAGTGTAAATGGGATACACAAAAAAGATGGACAGGCACACTAGCGTAAACTAGCAAATCAGTTGTGCAACTAATTGCATTTGGAAATAAATAATAAAGTAGTTTTATGAGAAAAGACCACGTAATTTGGAACACCTCTCGTATTTTTCAATTCCATTTCTCGAGCATTTTATCGTCAAGGAGGGAAACGTTTCAATTTAATATTTTGATTGGTGATTATATATAGGTTTGGACTAATTTATACGTCAGTATATTGGACACCATTTAATGCATAAACTGTACATCTCCACTATTACCCAAAAACTCACTTAGTTACTCTAGTGGGAGCGCGAGGTTTTGGTTCTTGATTTGATACGACCGGTTGGTTGGCCGCCAGCTGGTTGAATTGAATGGTTACCGTTTGTATTCGTGTCAGGCGGCATATAGGATAGGAATTCAGGAGTAAAGATGCACATATAAAACGATGAATTTGCGTATTTCTTTTTGTTGATTTTGATGATATCTAACGAGGGAGCTTGTTTGACATTAAAGTCAATCTTCAATAATACCCGCAATTCATGTTAGTTCGATTGTGACATCACGCTCAAATCCGTTCATGGAACCAACACCTGTACTAAGCAATGTGGGAAAAGTGTATTGCTCAAGGAAACAACGGAAAAGCCAGAAGGCTGGTCCTTTTATTAAAGGTGACACTTAAATAAACACCCAATTTACTTTACTTTCATACTGATCTTTAAACGTATCTTCCAAAAAAACAAACAACGAAAACATCTTATAACAATATGTTTTTGTTTGTTGATATTTAAAAAATACGAAAACAAAAACAGCAACATGTTCTAATTATTTAATAATTTATTATTTAGCAAAAGTAAACCAGTGCTATAGCTAATCTTGAACATCCAATTTGCCTTTTGTTTGCATATATTTCTCAACGAGTTTTTGTACAAAGCAGCTGTGTCAAATCTTTGAGTGCAGGCACGTCAGCCAAACTTCTTTCTCTCGTTTACTTTTTTTACCATTGTGCAGATATTTTATTTCCTGCAGATTTGTTTTTTTCCATGCGTACAGATTTTCTAGATTGAACAAGAAAATGAGTGCTTTGTATCCCCGATTAATAACATTTTGATAGACAGGGAATTAATTTCTTCTGTTAAAGGACGCGTGTACCTCGTTGCCTTCTCTATGATTATTTATACAATTACTGTTTGCTTCTTTTTTTAAATATACCCCTTGGGCTTAGGTTTCTGATGCAGCCGGAGAATGGGTTTTGAAATTTGAAATCTGGCTTTATCCCGTTTAAGTATACACCTGCTAAGCTTGAAGGAGTCCACAAAGACATCGGGTCCAATATTTGAAGTACCGGCCACTTAATTTACATACAAAATCAGGGTGTTTAAAACAAAGGTCAAGATTGCGAGCGGTAAATCAAGACAAATTGCCATAAACGTCGCAGTTACAGCGCATACAGAAGACGGTCAATAGTCAGTACACCAATGATCTGTAATTATGAGAATAGATTGAAACTGTCCAAATGGTCAATAACGTCCACTAGTGACCAGGAAAGAAGCCACACGTCGTGTAACCTTTTGTAATATAGCTGGTCAATGAGGTCATATATCACTGTTGTAGAGGCTTATGCACGCTTACTGCAGACTGCGCATCCATCTGTCAGTCGGGGGGCAATGTGCAAAACAAGCGTCTCGTACAACTCGGACTTAAATGAGTTGTACTGTTCAAGATTTGGTGTCAGTCACTGATTAAATTCATAAATGCGACACCATTCTCACTTCGTGTGTCTATACACAATGTTCGTGTATAATGTATATAAAGGAATGATTTTAAAAAAACATCAGGATGCAAACTTCCGGGTCAATGGACAGGTGCGCTACTAGCTGGTTTACCCGGACACTCGGGTGTAATACCGTAAAAAATCAAAAACGCATACTTGATTGTAACTACTTTTTGCAGTAATTAGCTTTGACAATATTAGATTGACTTACTAGGTTAGAATGAACGCAATATAATGGTACATCTTCTTAAAGTCGAATATTTGTAAAACAACACGTAGATGATGTACACTAGTCTTCATCATCCAGTACCTCCCCTGTTCTAAGTTTGAAGGTCACGATTCCCGCGTCTCTGTTCGATAATGGTGTCAGTGTAATCCATTTCTCTGATTGGTTAACTTCTGACCGTTGATCTCTAACCTTACACACGTGTAACCTTCGACCCTGAGAGGTTGGTGCACAAACCCTGACCCTCGTTTTGCCATTTCGGCTAAGCTTGACCCATGGTCACACTGTGGTCATGTCTCGGTCGTAATGGTCAACTCATTTCTAACGATGAATTATTTGATACTAAAGCCCACTCCATTATTTACATCGCCATCAGACAAATAACTAAACTTGCTCACGTACTTACTAGGGTAAGCATTGGAATAAACTCGCCATTGTGATTTATTATAATGGGTGTACGCAGGTTTGGTTTGTAAAATTGAGAGTGGACAATGGTGAAGATTGGTGTACACACGCCTAGCTGGTATGGATTTATTGTAAGTGACAGAGAAAGTCATCTGATACGATTAAGGTACTATCCTACATCTACTGGTACCGGGGTACGACCTGGGTCACAGTGTCAGAGGTCAACACAGGCCACGTGCTACAACTAAACATACGTCCAAAACATAATAAATGATCAAACGACGGTATGCACTCTATCAGGTTTCTAACATGTGTTTGTCTTTAGTGTGAAGTTGCAAAAAAATGGCAACGCTGTCTAAAGGTGAAAAGACAGTTTGTAAATGATTTATTGCCGTGAAAAAGCTGCAAACGCTTAGAGAGGAACAACTGCCTTGTGCGGTCTTTGAAACTGTACACGAACTTTCCAAAACTATTATATTTTCTAAAGATATTCCAAACATCTTTACTCAACGACAGTGTTGCTACGTAAGGGTCAATCCTCTGAAATCAACTTCTATTCTTATATTATGTTTATGTTCATAGAAAGATTGATCGCACCTTGTAGTACCATACCCCTTGTTCAACAGATGCGACGTATCCGTTCACAGAGGTGAAACCACAAAACATTTGTTTGACAGACTTGCCTTTTACACCTTACACACCATCTCTCTCCAAGCCTGTCGTCATCTACGTCAAAACACTGCCCGCATACCTAAAGAATAATAAATATAATCAGATTTTCACATTTTCTCTCGGAAATATGATGGTACAGAAGAAACAACTCTGAGAGCTCTCGTCATAACTCATGGATGTCAATACAGGCAGGGAATATGAAATCTCATAAGGCTCACGACAGGTGCCTGTTTTATTGGCTATTTAACACCAATGCATGGGGGCTATCAGTCTCACTATCTAGGGGCCAGGGACCGAGGAGGCTCAATAATTAACTAGATATAGTCTTATCATAACATGCATAATTACACTCCATGGGACGCCTGGCATTGGTTACACGACACTCTGAGAAAGTCAGACCTATCAAGCATGCAGAACGGTCAGTTTAACAAAAAGGAATATGAACATGTCTACTGTTTCTACTATACAAGAAACTGACCTCTACTCAATGTAGAGTATACATAGAGCATTTATATACAACATGTGCTGTGGTAACCGTGGACATAAATCAGATATATTACAAATGGTCAGATAAAATACAAAGTGCAATATTAAGTCATTATCACATAACGATGAATGATGCTACAGTTACGTCATAAACAAACACATTAACCTTCTATGTATATAAGTGTATTATTTGGCCAATAAGACGTTCTACTTCAGTACATGTTTGTGTAATGTAAGCACCCGGATTGCCTGTAACGGCTCATACATCTCTGAAGGTGAGTTATATGAGTTTATGTGGTGTATTCTATCTGCAAGTATATCACAGTATCAGCCATAAAGTCGACTGTAACTGCGGGTACTAATTATCTAATTATAGTGTCAAACATGGCCAGTTAGCGTTGTTTCTGGTCAGCTCTGGTCATTACGGCCACTGGACATCAATAAGTGGTCGTGCAAGTTTGATAAGGAAGGGATAAAGTCACCAGCAATTAGGAGATGTAGAGAGACAGGGATAAACTGTTGATTATAGGCTACCGGTCAATGAAGATTGCGGCCCTGGTCAGTTTAGAGTGACCAGTGCTCCGGACACTGTCCACGACCACCTAGGTGCATGAGAATTTCCCACACTATATACTGCATTCAAACAACAGCACACAACATGTAATTTAGTGAATTCAAAGTGAATTTATTTGAAGACGAACGCCAAGATAATATGTTGAAACACATTTTCAAAAGTTTTATTTTATTGTGGTCGATGGTAATATCCAGAAAATTAAACACATACGTGTTTATTGATTGTGCAATTTTTTTTGTTCGTTTTTTTTTGTTTGTTTTATCTCAAGATACTTCTACACATGCCAGGCCTTGAACAACACAACAATCACAACCCTTAACGTTCAACAAACATTTTCTTCGGCAATTTCAGTAATGTTGAATAATGAAGCTCCATCATTAAATAGCGACATGGGCACAAACTCTAACCAAATAACCATGACTTTTTATAACCAATATTTCAATAACCGTGGCGGATTAGACAGGCTATCAACGATTATCTTGTAGAAAATAAGAGCGTGCATAAATAACACCTTCGTCTGATCATGACCCGCGGTGAAAACGAGATGTAAATCCACGCACCTCCTTTGTACAGATTTATTGTTTATTTTGTATATCCATATTGGAACCATTGTTGGGAATGTAAAAGAACTATTTTACCACCCGCGCGCAAGTTCAAGAGGTTAAGGAGGTCACGTGCTCTTGTATGTATTCACGCGCCGCAAATGGCGGGTCAATTTGCAGCCCGCAGTAAATCTATTATCGGTATATGTGGTGTGTATATATCTAAGGTTATGTTTTGATGAGAAGGTTGAATGTTGATGTGACCCAGCAATGCTCTGTTGATCTCCAGTCAAGATTAGTTTATAAGGTGGGAGCTGTCTGAGGAAAAACACAAACCTCTGATCCATACCGTCTGCTCCAGCACAGCTATCACAGAGTAGGTAAACGATACGCTTATTTAACTTTTATTTGATATCGTTTCTGATGATCTGCAGGATAACACTAAAAGAGAACCATGTCTAGATAGGGTCGAACTTTAATCCAGGGTGTGACTCGAGTAGTTAGTGGTCAAGACCTAGTGGTCAGCGGTGTGGCCGAGGTTTCACCCTGTGGCACGGCCCTTCAACCTGCTGGTCAACTCATGGTCCTAGACCCCTGACCCGTCAGACTCTGACCTATGACCCGTGGTAGTTAATGGACAAAACACTGACCCTTAAGCAACCCCTGAAATGTAATGATTTGCATATGTATGAAGGCTGGTCATGTCTCGTCCCATTAGAGCTGCTTCAAATATTGTCTGCACAACCATTCCGTGAAATTTTAATCTTCAATTCAGCATGGCATGTATCATAAACTTTGCATATTGCAGACAGGGTGTATTCTATTTAATATAACTCGTAGAACAGTGTGGACATTGGTTTTAACGCACGCGGAACAAAATACAGTCTCTCATCACATCATATGGTATGATTTGGTATGTAAATCCGTTGATTCTCGGTTCGACTTGAGATGTGTCTGAATATGTCTTGTAGCAAATCTTCTATTTTCACCTGAGTCTGAATTATATATCAAATACGGTCATTTAACAAGCTGCACTCGTGTGTGGTCCTAGAGTTACACACTGTATAACACATCGAATGTTCGTCCCATAATCATATTGTTTATCTGTACAGGCAATATTTTAGTGTATTAGAGAATTGTGTTTGTATTTACTGTTTTATGTATGATTAATTAAGTTACAAGGGGACAACTTTTTACTTTGTTCTTGAACTTGTTATTCGACCCTTTTGCAATTTACGTGTTTCATTACCCGTGTTTGTTTGTTCATATGTAGTAATAGTTTGCAATAAAAAAAATGTGGAAACGAAAACGAAACGATCAATTTAGTATATTTTTTCCGCAAAATGAGACAAAAGGTGAAACATTAAACTTACAGTCATCGTACATACGCCAAAGACTGACCCGACATGTGTACACTCGCTGTTACAGACCCTGTGCAGTTCATACATTCTTGATCGTCTTATCCAAACAATCCGGCGACCGGTAGATGTCACCTCCTTTTGATAGATTTGCTAAATAGCGCGTGATCGGACACTGGCCAAATATTTATCTTGACCATTGGACTGACCAGTTACCCAAATGTTGTGTCCAGTGAGTGGCAGCTGACATGGGTGCCACATAGTGGTCATTGTCAAGAACTGTCCACTCCAAGGCTCAACTGACCATACTGTATAAACAATGGAAATGATTCATTAACCACCAGGCGTACGTAACTTTGTGAAGACACATGCCGCAAATTAAACGCGTGCATTGCAATGGTTGAACTGGTAATATCATTGTAATTGGTCGAAAGAAGGCGTTTTATCTATGTATATGGGTTTGTTATACGTTGTAAGAATACTAAATATATATATATATATATATATGTATTAATGAATAACAGAATATGGCTGAAAGATATGAGCGTATGGTGAAGTACCAGTGCTTGTATTTCCGCATTCCATGAAACGTTAGGTAATACCCTCTGGTATATGTAAGTATTTCTATAACGTTTACATATCTATAGAAAAAAGTTGAACACTGCTTTGCTCTTAGATGAAAATAATTGTATTGTATTCCCATGTCAACATTGTTCAAATGTGTTGTTTTTTCTGATAGACATGCGCCAATACTTTAAACCGTTTTGATACATTTGTTGGAAATACTTGAATTCACCAACATAATTATTACTAAGTTTTGTCTTACTTAGACATCTATAGAAGGTTCTTCTACAAACGAAGAGGAAATACATAACTGGAATAACTGAACTATACAGTAGAATTATATGTTCCCTATGTTTTCTCAGTTACATCATAGAAATAATAGTGAAACGGTATTATTTAAAACACGACCATTTATCTGGATACATGATATATGCTTACAACTACCCAATAAAGTGGATTACATGTCCGCACCGCACACGTTCAATTATTCTTTTATTATTTCACTCACCGTACGGTTTGTTTCTGTGTATTCATATTTGCCTTGTATGTAGATGATATGTGGACAGGGCAGAAACAGTCAGATTTAAGACGGGTTGCCCAATGCATTTCGATTTCTATATGCAATTAAATTATAAAGTATAAAACAACTCATAACTATCGAGTTCTCACAAATCATACCCCCTAAATGACACCAAATACGTCATCGGTTCTATCAATTTTCAATATGCGTTGGCCGGGTTAAACAAAAACTAGAAAAAAGACAATGAGTGTAAATTCTCTTAGCACTTAATTCATGCGCCGCGAATTTCTGATTATTATTCTGCCGTAATGGAAAACTTTATCAAATATTAATGTCGAATTTTTTTTGGCCGACTATGACTGATTTTTTTTTCTGACATCGATATGAAATAAAGAGTAAAAAAGACGATCCGGACTAGCAAACATAAGGTACAAGTTGTGAACGAGTGCCAAGGGACCAAAAGGCAGGCTTGTTTTAAGAATTCTACATTCTACATTCAACATTTCATTAATTTCCTATTACCGTTAAGTCATTGGTTCCCGCCTTTATTTACATGGACGTGTGTTGTGTGAGATGTGAGGGTATAGGTTATATAATGTAATTAAAATGTTGTCGTGTGTCACCTGGCTTACGGCTAAATGCTCACAGCACCGATTGTTCATTTGATACACAATCATATAATCCAGTGCAAAGCTTTATTATATTTTATCAAATCCAGTAATGACCAACCGTTGCTAAAACAAATTATTCCCTATTCATATATTCCCCGTTGATATTTCAGATGCAATTGACCAACTACGTCCTGTCGGATTATCACCTGTGCCAAAAATAATGATTAGACATCCCAAGAGAAAACATGTTGAAAATGCATAATCAATCTTGGAAATAAAGTTAACCAACAGAAATATCAGTATGAACAGCAACAATGACGTCCAATTGACAATAAAGGCCGAAGGTGGGAGACCAACTGAAAATATCGAAAGTTTGTCATCGGGTATCATTCTTTTTCTTTCTTTTTTTT
>ENA-OREC01002555-OREC01002555.1-marine-metagenome-genome-assembly--contig:-NODE-2555-length-10112-cov-16.141704_pt1 | contig 10112 bp, 3 predicted proteins | sample MGYA00248626_ERZ508543 | MGnify/ENA primary metagenome ERZ508543 (study PRJEB26211, sample SAMN05518279) | marine metagenome | isolation source: Puget Sound, Washington, USA | host: Bankia setacea...
GTTTGAAATGTAGGGAAGGAAATAATCATCTTGAAACTTCGAAAAAGTTAAGTCATGTCTAATGTTTGACAGCAGAAAATTTTCAAAATACACAATTCTATTATCATTTACAATTGAATTGTCAATATATATTTCAAAGTCCATTATTAAGGGAAAACTATTTTATCTTTTTCTTTTATCATATATAAGAAAGATTTTTAGTTCACATATCTGCAGTGTGCTTTATTGTTTCTTCAGGGTTTCGTTGTATAACTATTACACTATCTGTACTGTTACTATATCTCATGTCATTTGAGTACTTAATTACAAGTTGCTTACCACAAGTGAGCCCTAACTTTCAAGAACGAGTCATTAGCCAACTGTTAATCATTTGTTAAATTTGTGGCACCCTTGTGACAGTCAGCTCAGACAGAAGTGATACATTTAGCGTTTTTCCTAAGAATACCAAAGTTTTTGTTCCCAATGATTGGCAATGTGTGATTTGTTGACAGATCATTGAACACTTGCACAGAAATTATGGTGCAGTAATGCAAACGAGAGTTAACAAGATAATCAATTGATGGAAGGCAAGGAGAGGGAGGGAATATTTTTGCCGAGCTGACTTTAGGAGAGACTGTTTGGCACAATTTATAAGACTTACATAAAATCTGTCAAACTTGGCATAAAAGAGAAAACTTATAGTGTTGTAAATAAAGCTTCTCATACTAGGGTGACAAATACACAAATATGCATCAGATCAGATCTCATTTAAATAATTGCCTTACTGATATTTACAACCACAGGTTTAATGTTTGGATCTTTAATTGTTACAAATACAATTTTTTATCAGAAATTGTACTAGAACTGGTTGGATATTACAAACTGATCAGAATGTATATACAAACCTAGAAACACATTTGTTTGTGTGTATAAGTCATGTATTATGCAATATATGTGTATAAACTTAACAAAACCGACCTAGAGAAAAACAGAATTTCTCTTTACCACCTGACTCAGTGTTCACTGTATCCAATTTCATCATAAACAAGTGTTATCATTTAAAGCCTGATCACCCAAGTTATTCAAGGTCACTGTGACACATCCCTTACTTGAAGCTGACATTTTAGTTATTATACTAAAGTACAAGGGCAAATTTTAATTGTTGGGTCAAATTTAAGTGAGAAAGTCAAAGCTGTATGAAACTTGAGATACCATAGTTGTAACCTCCTGATTCCCTAATGACTTGCAACATGTGTCATAGACTATTGTCATATCCAACAGATGTGAGGTAATTGTGCATGGCAGACATCTCTCTAGTGTATTCAATAGGTCAACATATAGAGTTTCACAATTCTTACCATGTAACAGTCAAACTCCTTTTTATTTGTATGTACTGTAAGGAGAAAAATCACTACCATGTACTTATAGTGTACTCTGCAACGACCTAATGTTTCTAGGAACGAAAATTATCGTAGAAAGTCATTTGCATTATAAGGAATAGAACATTTTAGTACAAGTTGTTATATGCATTTTTACGGTAGTTTTTAAACATTATACAATGCAAACGAAAAGTGCATGTTGTACCTTTATTTACGAGTATATAAGGACAATCATAAACGCATTTTGGGTTATTTGTAAATAAGGAACTGGGCATTTTGACCCAGACAAAGTTGCTGATACGTAGAAGGGGGTTTCTGGTTTTAAAAAGGTTTGATATTGATTTAAACTATATTAATTCTCCTTGGGCATCGTTTGCATTGCTCGTGTAGTACTTTATCTAAGTTTTTTTCATGACCTCTGTTATTGCAGAAACTATGTATGACCCTTTCAGACAAATTACTTTTTTCCCAGAGTGTAACATAAAAACTTGAAGTTTTTATTCTTAAGCCCAGACCTAAAAACCATCTGGTTCAGAAATTTCCATCAGGAAGCAATACCACTCGTAATTCTAGAACCAATAGCAATTCAAATGTTCACCAAACACTAGTTTAGTTTCATGTTAAAAATGGACCCCTCTGCAAAAGTTCCCATAAAACCCATTCTATAGCTGTAACAGTATAGATAATAATTTTCTAAGATCATTACACATGTTTTACTCTATGACGTCAAGAAAGAAAGAGGCTGTTATATTGTTAAAATGTTGAATAAGCTATTATTTTTGTTTTATGAAAATATTCGCTCTACTTGAAATACTTTTTTTATTATAACAACACTAGATATTTTATGATTTCATGCTATATTTCGATTGTTCATAGCATAATAATTGTATTTTTATCTACTACCTTTGGAGCATTGGCCTTGCTTGATAAGTCAATGGAATGAGTTTGTTTAGAAAATAGTTGTGAAATTGTATACATACATTTCTGGTCTAAGACAGCAGTCTTTTAAAAGTTTTCAATGATTATAGTAAATACTGCCAGTATATTTAGTTAGCAACTGTCTCTAAATTCAACTTGCAGGTATACACAGAGTTGTCCCCCTTTTTCTGATTTTGATAACTTTTCCAAAACATATTTTTATATATTGAACAGCAAGAGTGAGTGACAGACTTAATGTCAAAGCAGTCCACATAGATGATTATACTTGTGACTCCAATAATGTAAACAACTGTTGTGGCCATATTAAAGAGAACATTATTAGTTGATAAAAATACTACAATTCTTTTAAAAAAACCAACACCAGACAATCTATCAAACCAACTGTGTACACTGTATATAAGAATAAAAAAGGTTTTACCATGTTTCTCTCTTCAATAAAATACTCAGTGGTTGGTGCCTGTGTACTTTCACATGCTGGCTAGACCAATCTGTAATGTCTACAGTACCTCATGGATGTGCATTTTTAGAGCACCAGCCAATTGCAAGAGCATTGTATCTACTTCTTTACAGTATAGCATATAAAACTGTTCCTCTTTCACTCATACATTTTTCTCCATCTGACAGATAACGAAAGCGATCTAATTCCAGCTAGTTAATCAGAGTGTGCAATCAGATAACAGACAATTGGCCTGATATCTTGCTGAAATATGGCTGATCACAAGGCCTTCCCCTATCAACTCTTGGCAGCAGAACATGGCCACACCACCTGTAGAAGATCTGTACAAATAAACTATTGTCAAATTAGAGGATATACCAAACAGCTTGTAAAACCATTGCATATGTGGCTTTGCTGAGTAAGTACTTAGCGTATTTTTGTTTTCACTTCTGAATTTGGGCCATCAGATATGAATACAAGTAAACTCCCAAACCATCATTACACACCCTGTTAGCAAAATTCAAACATTGAAATTGACAGAAACCCCCAATAATGGTAAAGGAAGATTAAACTCAAGATATTGCGGATATTAGAACTGCCAGTCGTTTTAGCTTGATGGAAATTGAGAAAATGTGAAGGAGAGAAAACACACATTGTATGCCAAGTCCACAGATGGTTCACTCTAACAATAAATCATCAAATCAACATTTCATTTTTCAGGTTTTATTTGCCTAACCACTCTCTTCTTGATCTCTTCCTTCTGTTGCTTTTCATATATTTCTCGCCATTTTCACCTAAGTTGGAGGTCAATTCCCCTATTTTCCGCACAACTTCATTAGTATACGCTTGGTTATTGCCAGGTATGATAATTAGATGGATCAATCCTTGGTCACTTTTCATCACCAGATAATAATGAGCTTTATACTGACAGTGATCTTTCCATATTAACAACTTTCTGGCGCCTTATTCTGAGCTACAGGTATAAACAAAAACCATGAAAACAATCAACAACAAGAAGACACTGGACTAAACCTCACCTCTACCCTGTGTTAATTTCAAAAGAATAATGTTCATAAGTGATAATGCAAACATGTACATTTCCATTCTCTTCTATTCTAGAATATAGCATGAAATTAGTAGGTGTGGAAAGAAAGTTGAGACAAGGTTTACATGAATTTACCATTGCGTTGTCATTATTTAAATACTAAGTAATACAATTGTGTGAGTACCATTATTTTGTAAAGGGAAAATACATAGATATCAAATTAAATGAAAGTTTGATGGTGAAATAGTAAAACTGTGTTACAGAAATTTATGGTGTTCAAATGCCCTTTTAATTGCCATGGCTTGTCTCTGGAAGCTTTGATAAAGAGAAGTGAAAACGAACTCCTCCATTCATGGAAAATGCTATCTGGAAGCTTTGATAAAGAGAAGTGAAAACGAACTCCTCCATTCATGGAAAACGCTGACCTTATACAACCATTACACAAAATGCCATTGATCTTTTTTAAAGCCAAAGTGTGGCTGTAAATTAAATTAATGGAGCCAAATAAAACAACCATAATTCTTTTAGAGCAAAACAATGCGAGACACAAAGGACCTGGTAGCAACATTGAGATATTTTGGTCACGCAGTGCTGACAAGAGAAAGACAATGTTTAAAATTCAAGATGTATATATGTTATTGTTTTCCTAGGTCAGTCTACAGTCAAATTCATATGAATAGAAACATCTTACTGTGCTACTTAAATTGGATGGATAGGTCACAAAAACGACTTGTATTCTGATTAAAACACCACTGTACTTCCTTTGAACCTTGCACTTGTAACAACATGAAACAAGATAGCAAATAAACTTTTACTTCAGAAAGTCCTCTTTTTGCACCAAACTAGATGGGCTTCAAAATGTTACAAAAAGACCATAAAGGAAACTAATTTGTCAGCTCTGATCACATGACCATCTCCCATGTTGAATAAATTGAGCCTATATTTCAACAGTGAGTGGAAAGTGTTTTATGTATCAGCCAAAACATTAACAATTACATTATATTCTTATCTCGCAAAGGTGTTAACCAGAGTTTATAAAGTGGCATCCCAATTTCCTCGTTTGTTTGCTGTTCTTATGATTGACAAGGATTATACTAAGCCCTTCCAATTACTGCTTTGTCTTTGCTATCAAATTGCTCTATTTCTACTGATAACAAAGGGAGACAATTCGCCAATGTGTCAAAAGATAAAATCAATAGATAAATAAATATGCAATCTGAAAATATGACTTTAGTGTATTATTTGTACTCAGGTGCTTCAATTACCTTGTTGGTTTTGATAACAACTATTGTAGGGCAACCAAACGTTGTTCTTGTCTATAGATAAGTCAAGTTTAGTCAGTTTGTTTGTTTAAATCTAAAAAAGAGAAATTTAGAATGGTTCAAATTAAACAAATAGAAAAGAAATGACAGCCTTGCCTGATAGCATTCATCTTTATTTTTTCTCTAGTAAAAAACGTCTTGCTGTCTGTTTTAGGACCTCTTGGCATTCAGGTCTCTATTTTAGTTCAAAACCAATTTTCTTGTGTCACAGGCATGCTACAAATAAAAAATTAACCTTACAACGGGTCAATAACATTTAATATAACACACCATGTGAATAATAAAACTTGTAAAAGAAAATTTCCAGGGTAAACAGAAATGAGTATAAACAATGAATGCAAAATTCCTTAAATGAAATGTCAATGTCTTAAAAATAGGAGGAAGGTTAACAAAGACAGACAAACTGACAATGTACAGGATGGTCGTTAAAGCAAGTATCTCCTTAACAATTAGGAAAATACAGGGTAGATAAAAAGATATTTATCAAAACACTTCTAATATAGCTGGCATCTGTCCATGGCTAAATGATTGTAAGAGGTCTTCAATTAAGTGGAGTCATTAAGAGAACCACTAATTTAAAAAGTAACAGTTGATAAACATAATTTGGCTGTATATATAAAGCTATTCTAAGTATTTGACCATCAACAGACATTTAAGATATTATATACATCAAGAACAATTCTCACTTAGCATAATAATCATTATTTAGCGACTTTGACCATTATTTAAAAATTACTTGGTTTAAATTATGGTTTTTGAAAATGACAATCTTACAGTTAAAGGAAGTGTTTTCTAATGTGATTGTTGTATCTGTAGGAGAGATGTTGACAAAATGGCTACCTTAGACTTCTGAGAGAATATTAGAACAATTAATAGTTTATGTAGTTATTAGACAGTCATGTGCATATTGTAAAGTCAGAAAATACTATTATGACTATATATATGATGACTAATGTAACAAACTGATGTAACCACAGAAAGTATGAGAATCACAGATGTATATATACTATGTTAATGATTTATGTATTCATGAAACAAATAATGTAAGTAGATATAAGAAACTTTATCGAAGTGAATAAATCTTAATGGCACACAGTACTAAATGGGAAGATATCAGACACATTAAATAGTTTATCACAATGAAAATGAATATGTCTGCATGTAGTACTTTATATTTTACATGGAACTTTTAAACTCGCAATTATCGAATATAATATAAATGTCTACAATAATGATAACTTTTGAGATCTGGAATCTTAAGCAACTAATACTGCTTTATGTAAAAAGCAAAGCGTTTGGGTAACACATGATCAAACAATACACTTACACTTTTATTCAAATATTATTTCAAATGAACTCTGCAACAAAATCATTGTAGAGTCAGAGATTTATATGACTACTTAGCTTATAATATTCTTTCATATTTAATAACTTCAAGATCTTTTTCACTGCCAATATATATGTGATATTGTTTTCATTGCAGGGGAATAGTACAAGAGTTAGTTTATGCTGATTTACTTCAGTTCATATCCAACGGATGCAATTTCATTTATCATATCAAGATATAAACTGTTCCTCGTACCAACCAGTAATCTCAGCAATGAGGGTAGCGCTTTTTGCTACTATAAGAAAACAATGGAATCCTGGCTAAGGTCCAAGGAGAAAGTTATTGAATTTTCTTTTGAACAAATATACCTCAAAGTTATGTACACTATATTCGCAGAAAGATATATCAGACTTTTGTTAATAGTATTTGCCAACTTATTTGTGTCAGACTAATGCATTATTCTTAAATGGGCCTGAGTAAAACCCAAAACCAAACATTAAACCAAAATTTAAGGTTGGCTGTCACAGTACAAGTTGTTTATCCTAAAATAGTGCTTGCTACCAGCAAAGCTTTCTGCAAACAGTGAATGTATGCATATGAATAGCCTGTAACATAGTGACGTCCACTTAGACAACAATAACTATACCATTATTTACACATTGTCTCGCACTAAGCCAAACAACCCTTCAACATTAGCAGGGAGAAGCTGCATAGTAATAGCCCTTGTATATGGTTTATTATCTAACTAAACAGGCATGAGGATAAAATTGGAAGTAAATTATTGTAGTTATTTTTGCTGTAGACAGGCGGCAAGAGTTCTTCTGCAAAAAGCAATATAATATATCTGTTCTAATATATATCTCCTCTCATTCACACATACAAACCCTGCATCATACATATTTACTTACTTACTTAATAGCTCACATCAATCCTGCAAAATCATACATCAATTGATTTCCCAAATTCTTACAAGAAGCCTTCATCTGAAATGCTTATCTAGACATATGCAGACTCTCTCATCATCTTACACATCAACAGCCTATCAGTACACACTATCAACACAAATCTCTTGTTTTCAATTATGAATGTAATTATATCAATTGGAGATATCACCTCAGCATCAACAATACCTGTCAAAGCCTATCAATATAAGCCTACATGCTGCACATTTTTCTACACACTGTTACATAAGCTTAAATACCCATAATGTAACCCAACTTTTGGCACACAGACACCTAGCCATTGCCAACTTACCTAAGTATCAAACATTTAACTCTTTATCAATGCACATCCTTAAGTCCCACATCAGCTGCATTGTTGTTTGATACATTGATATAAAACGAATCCAAATTACCTTACTATAATGCAGAATTCTGATACCTCGGCTCAGTAATAAATCATAATTGGGAAACATATAACATTAATACTTACCTATATACTGATACAATATGCTGGATATCATCTCTTGCTTTATTTCCAAGGTTTCTTAGAACATTTGGCAAAGAGAAATATTATACTTCCTACGCATTTTCCAAACTATTCCTCCGTGTTTTATCTGCAATATGGTTTAAAGTTTTGCAATTGCATGGCCCAAGCAAAAGCACCGATATATGGGAAACACATGATGTGTGAAATGTGAGACAGCCAATTTAAAATGAAATATTCTTTACTGCTACTGCAGCCAATTGTTATAAAGAAAAAATATGCAATATTAATAAATTAGCAAATTAGTAAAAAGTCTTAGTTTTTGTGTGTGAATATTCAAAGGCAATTAAAAGCACATGGTTATTATTGTTTCAACAAAGAGTATATATGAAACAGCCCATGAAGTGGCACATCTGTTGTTTTTGAATGGTTTCCAATATTTCAAAACTAATCATAATGTGTGATGCAGTATCAACGATTTAATGCTCCTCTAATATCAAATAGAGCTAAAAGTAAGGAATAAAAGAAAGTTTAAAATTAAAAGTGAAAATACCTTACTAAGTACCATTTTATGTTTTGCTAATTACTATCAGATTCAAACAATGAGAGTAAAACATAGTGAACATTAATATATGAATTGTACTGACTTTATATAGCCATGGTGAAATCATTCAAATTAATTGTATATAAAGTAAAAAATATATTATTGCTTTCTAGTTCAAGAATAAATAACAAAGCATAATATGTCATCACAATTTTTGTTCTAAACATGCAGAATTATTATCGATTAATGATCAGAAACATTATTATTTCCACAAAGAGTCCATGTAAAAGTCTTACAATTAATTAGATGAAGAATTCCTAATGATATACCTGTGACATATACCTGTAGGCTTTATTCTATAGTTACCTCACTATAGTTTGATATATTGTTATGTATATAAATATCAATAAAATGTCTATAAATACAGGTACAGAATAAACCTGAATTCCTAATGTTTATAATATCCATAACTAAAGCAAGTTTTTTATAAATGAAATCTGTGATGAAAATTGCATTATTCAAATTGAGGAAACTTTTTATATGGATATACAAGTATATTAATTTATGTTTACAATATTTATGGATATATATTGTTTTACTTGCAATAAATGTATGCTGCATTTCCGTGACTATTACTTCAGCAATCCCTTATATCCATATATCAATAAATGGTGTATATAATATATGTAAAGAATGTAACTCAAGGCGTGAACGTAAAAGCATACTAACTGCTTTGGAGTAAAGAAGCAGATAGAATCCTTTTACATTCACCACTCAAACTAGTATGATATCAATAGAAACACTACATTGTGGTACCATGGTACTTCAATGCATATAGAAAAAAATTGCAGTATCGACAATAAAGATTCGAACAGCTGTTAATTATTAATGCAACCAGTGAGGGATGACACTTTGAGATAATAACTTCAATGCATTCATATAACAATTGCAACAACAAACTTCATATGCTCACCCTAGAGTGATAATGATCTAGGGAACCTAAGTTTTAAAACTCAAGATATAACTGTTTTTTTAATGCAATATATGGCAAACAATAGCAACATGCAATTAAATTTTAACCAGTTTTGTCTCGTATAAGATATGATACATTCAAACTTTAAGTTCTGCAACATTTGAAAAGTTTGAAAGCAAATTTTATGCAAAACCTGATATGCCTAAGCAAAGAGTCAAGCCAGGTGATAATGTTCCAGAAACCCAAGAGCACTAACAATTGACCATAGTTGACCTTTCCTTGACCACTTGACTAGCAGCATTGGTGTCTATTGTCTCAACTATAAAGTTAGGAACAGTCTTATATTGCCTTATTGGCCTCACAGTTATCTGTTGATATAATAGAAGAGTTGTCAGTGGCCAAAGTCTATGAATATTTTATCAGAAAATAATTATTACATGGCTTCAACATGACCATAAAGTGCCCTAAGAAGATCAAACTTTCTTATAACATGATTTGTCTGAGACTAGCATTATTTCAGGATGACATTTTGTAATTATTAAGAACCGAATAATATGGTATCCACTATTCATACAACAATGCGATAGGCTTTTGATATTTTTAGATAGACTTGAAAGCCATAGAACACAAGTAATAGTCTTGGCTTAGTGAACACAAGTAATAGTCTTAGCTTAGTGAACACAAGTAATAGTCTTAGCTTAGTGAACACAAGTAATAGTCTTAGCTTAGTGAACACAAGTAAT
>ENA-OREC01002556-OREC01002556.1-marine-metagenome-genome-assembly--contig:-NODE-2556-length-10110-cov-12.812319_pt1 | contig 10110 bp, 6 predicted proteins | sample MGYA00248626_ERZ508543 | MGnify/ENA primary metagenome ERZ508543 (study PRJEB26211, sample SAMN05518279) | marine metagenome | isolation source: Puget Sound, Washington, USA | host: Bankia setacea...
GAAACATCAGGCTTATATGTGCTTTGAAAACAAATCAGGTTTATTTGTGCTTGGAAAAAAAAGGTTTAATTGTGCTTGGAAATAATCAGGTTTCTGTGTGCTTGGAAATAATCAGGCTTCTATGTGCTTGGAAATAAAATACAGGTTTATGTGTGCTTGGAAAAATCAGGTTTATCTGTGCTTGGAAAAATCAGGTTTATCTGTGCTTGGAAAAATCAGGTTTATCTGTGCTTGGAAAAATCAGGTTTATCTGTGCTTGGAAAAATCAAGTTTATATGTGCTTGGAAAAAATAGGGAACAAATTAGCAAGGAAGGCCTTTAACACAAATCAAACAAAAAGTAAAACAAACATAAGACAAGCAAGGACGAAGAATATCATTTAATGACTACCCAAAACAAGAACGACTAATGTAAACAGTTGCTATTACAACCCCTAGTATCTATCACTCACATAGCACTAGTATATGCACATCACAATCATTTTATTCTAGAAATAGTTAAATAGATAACCAATATGTAAATAGATAACCAATAAGTAAATAGATAACCAATAGTTAAATAGATAACCAATAGGTAAATAGATAACCAATAGGTAAATAGATAACCAATAGGTAAATAGATAACTAATAGGTAAATAGATAACCAATAGGTAAATAAATAACTAAAAGTTAAATAGATAACCAATAGGTAAATAGATAACCAATAGTTAAATAGATAACCAATAGGTAAATAGATAACCAATAGGTAAATAAATAACTAATAGTTAAATAGATAACCCTTCTCCATTTTGATATTCAAAGAGAATATTATCAAACTATAGTGGACTAATACAGCAGAAGTCCATTTAACAAAAATCAAATCAAAGTAATAAACTAGAGAAAAAAAGTATAGATACACAAAAAATCAATGTCTTGAACTGTTGTTATTGTTGTTGTGTTTTCTAATATTGGGACAGGAAACAAATAATCTCCACACTACACTGTCAACAGTTGTTCAACACAACTCAAGAGGTATATATTATAGAACTTGATCAACACATTAGAAGATTGAATCATTGATGCACCAAAACACATGAAACTGTAACAGGAACAAAGTGTGTCCTTTCTTAAATTCAATTATAAATTCATACATGAGCTATGGGATTTAACATGTCTCAGGTTATAGTATCATACCTGTAAAACTATGTACAAGAATGGAAGCGCGTGTGTAACCCTATGCCTATAAATGTAGTGGGTTTCCAGTGAGATTATGTAAAAGATCCAATTTTAATGGCATAAAACAAATGGTGATATAAATGTAGTATTAACATAAAGCACTTTCTTTTGTGATTTGTCTATAGCTTCATCTTGATAAGTAGCATATGAGCCCTATCATTAGGCTTTAGAATTTGTTATCTTTCACTGATTAGTTTAGTTTTTTCTTCAAATCCTAAACCTTAACAGGGAACTTTGCTTTTACGAAAAGAAGAAAACAAAGGTCCATGTGGGACTGTTGTACATGTAAATACAGTCCGTTTACTTATGATAGTGTTAATCATCTAGATGTTGATGTGTCATGTGGTAATCTAGATGTACAATGTTACTCTGTGATTTAATTCTTTGAACATTGTTAATATGAAGGGAACAGAATCCTACTTTTCACTACAGAGGCAGACTATACAATGGTTCTTCTTGACATGTAATTGACTTGTCCAATACTAAACAGGCTGCGCAACCCTGCTTCAGCTTGTGGCGCCTTTAACTCTATTTCTCTTACATGTACACAGTCACTGAAACATTGGTTATATTAAAGTCAAGTGTAAGTGTTATTGTTTGTGTAAACCAATAATCTTTACAGTAAATCTAATCATTTGTATCCACAATTAAAGCCGTCAGACTCACTATACAAACATTATGATCTTTTTCTACGCTACAGGCAGTTTCGTCGACACTTTTTAGCGCATACATGTACTAGCAAGAGATTATTCAACATTTAACACCAAGACAATTCTTCTGTACCCTGAGAGTTTAATATACAGATGGCTTTCCTGGATCTGTCAAGCATAACAGCACAAAAAACAGAAATCTAGCTTACATGTACAGTAACTTTGTACAGATTGTGTAGAGTATTCAAATACTGGTTCAATATGAAGTAGTTCACCGTTGTTTGTTTTCATAACCCTTGCATTAAAAACTAACACGTATGATGGTTGGATCTCTATGTCAAGACAAACATGATACCTTTAAGTGTAACACACATCATTTACAGTTTCCTACTGATGTAAACTAACAACAGATGTAATTGTTATGGAAGAAATAGAACTAATTATAACAATTGATAAGTACAATACACGTGTAGGTTTGGTCATGTAAATACCAGCATCATAGTTGAATAATGTAAGTAAATATTAAAGGATGTTTATTTCTACTGATTACTCCAATAGCACTATAAAATGATTGTCATTATATGACAACTAAACATTGAAACACATTACAAAAACTGACATCACAATACTAGAACTACAGATTATGGCATTACTTCAGCTTACAGTTACATGGTGAAGAGTGTATATTATGTATGATTGGATGGGAAAGTGTAAGGTAGTTGACAGGCATATTAACCAAATCGCAGCGTCCAAAATGTTATTTAAATCATTTCAAACATTTTTAGGAAAGAGCTAATGCCACTTGGGGACTGCATTTATAATCAATTTACATTTATATTTAAACTTTTGGATTTGGAAGAAATGCCATTTTGAAAACCAATCATTGCAAATACCGACAGGCATCAGGCATTACCGCAAAAAAAGTATGCTGGATAAGATGGTCAGGACAATTTTTGATATATTTCTTTGCATTGTGATAAAAGGGTATTCAAAGAGCAGCATGAATCTTGTTCTTTTTTATATTAATGTTATAATACTAAACTACTCTATACATTACATTTGGCTTTATACCAGTAACTTATTGACACACTGTATTACTTGTGACACAGTGAAGAACAGCTCCACCTCCTAAGTTTCGTCCACAGTGTGACACAGGACACTCGATCTTTTCCCCACCCACCCCCTCTAACACTAGAGATCAAATTGAGCTTAATTATAACAATATAAACTTAAAATCATAAACAGAACGTAATCAACAACAAAATAAAGAATCAAAGAAAAATGAAAGAGATGTTATTGACTTATATACTGAAATATTGTAAGTGTATATATAACTTGGGTACAGTTGAACTAAAGCACTTACAGAAAACCTAAATTTACGCACAACTTTTGGTCTTGCTAAAAATCTAAACGCCTTTATTAAATCCAACAGAACTTATAGTTTAGATAATATCTTCTTATTGTATTAAAACCTGTTTTTATTTCATTCTGATAGACTCAGCTGTTTCAGAGTTAATCAGATTTAAAATAATTGCATAAGTTTAGCGTACCGTGAAGAGCTTTAGTAAAACGGTACCCTGGCCACTGCAAAATATATAAACAGCAATGCAGTGACCAATTAGCTGTACAATGCACTCATAACAGTTCATTAATTATAACAAAACCTCAAGTGTACTGTCACATTTGTTAAATATAAACTTCTATGTACACACTTTCTACAATTATTTCCCCGTTATTACTCCATACAAGGCAGAGTCCTGATGAACCTTTCAACAAAAATAATATAAAAGTTTGGATCAATAAATCTTCCTTACTTAATCAATTGTAAGTAATATACATACATATGTGTCAGACAAGCTTGTTGGAGCACATGAATTCTTATAAGCCATTGTTTTGACAAATTCTAAAGATGTTCTGTTGAAATGGCAACACTTTTACTGTAAATTAGGGAATATTAAACAAACTGTGAATATAAAACTTGCCTATACACCTTTTATTTGCAGGATTTAAGCAGATTTTTAAAAAATTTAAGCAAATAATTGTCCATAAGAGATATGTCTTTTACAAATAGTATCAACATCACCCTTCAGACCAGTCACGGATGGGCATTACTAGACCTGATTAATTGTTTCCTAACTAACTTTTTGGGGTCCTATGTAACTAAGATTAATGATGAACGAAGATTAATGACGAACTCTGGCCCTACCAATTAAAATTAAGATATTGACACAAATGAACAACTAATGGGTTTAAAGACAATAGATAGTTCAATAGATACTGGGGATGAGAAGTTATCTGAGTAGCTGCTGTATGAACCTAGATCTGGTAGTTTGGCTCTTATAGCCTGAAGGTGCTATAACAAACTAGTCAACAGAATATATACAGTTTATAATTGAACCTTTCTTGTGTCAATTTCTCAACACTGCTTAGATTTCTCAACATTGCTTAGACTTCTCAACACTGCTTAGATTTCTCAACATTGATTATATTTCTCAACATTGATTATATTTCTCAACACTGCTTAGATTTCTCAACATTGATTAGATTTCTCAACATTGATTAGATTTCTCAACATTGATTATATTTCTCAACATTGCTTAGATTTCTAAACATTGATTAGATTTCTCAACATTGTTAAGATTTCTCAACATTGCTTAGATTTCTCAACATGGCTTAGATTTCATAACATTATAGACATTTAGACGAAAAAGAATTTCAGCTATAGATAGGTCAGCAATCATAGAGTCCCCTTCCTGGATAATAAAACCAGTACTAAGTCATTTCATGCAAAATTAAAGGTTATATATTTTAAATAATAAGAAACAATAGGAAAAATAAAAAATAGAAAATGTTGTAAGGGACATAATACCAGATCAGGGGTCAGTTCTATGCAGGTCATTAGTATACGCTATAGTTAAAATGTTATCAACCCCAGACTTTGTAAGCTACGACGGCACCAGCAGCAACTACTCCTCCAAACATAATCCCAGCCATCTGCCAGCCTGGAGTCCCAAAGTACTCTACTATTGCCTCCTAGATAGAACAAGACAAGGAATATTATAAGTAGGATATAGTGCATAGATAAATGTAATAGTCACATAGAAGTTTAAACAAGGCAGTCTTTGGATTCCATCACTTAACTGAAATGTATGGTCGTTTTTGTTAACATGATGTATGGGTAAAGGTCACCTGAAGGTCAAGGTCATGTAATTACTAAAAAGGTCAAGGTCATACCATCAAGTCATTGAAAAGGTCAGGAGATGTTTAAATATGAGTAATGTTTTGTTTTTTTATTGACATTACTAAGTTTATGAAAATATACTCGTTCATCGATATACCTGAGCTAAATGCTTCTAGAACAAATGAGATATCTTAATGTTTTATGCAAAATGGAAGAGTCATCAATTCACTGAACATGATCTATAGACAATACATTATACAGTATGTCAACAATATAAATCAGTTAGTTTATTTGCTTCAGTCGGTTTACTTGCTGCCTTGTACTAACTTAACTGTCATTTTTCATGAAAGCACAAGACACATGTATCCTAGTTTGAAAGTTAACCTATCAATTTTCATACTTTCACAAGCTGATATCATTACATTAGCTACAAATGAATGTGTTTTCAACTTACCCAGCCACCTCTCTCTATAATCCAAGGTGCAAATGTATCTACAATGAAGTTTATCACCCAGTTGATTATAGCCCTGATTAATGGTATTTTATCTAAAGCCTGAAATATATGAAAGATAACACTAATAAATACAGTAAATATTCTGTGTCACATTCTGTAATCTCAATTACACACATACACGTACATTTGTATAATGCGTTTTTAAATCTGTTTTTTTTTTGGTAACTGTGTTTGTAATAAATGTAACTGTTTTATAACTTGTATTATTACCAAATTAGACAATACAACTGTTTTAGTACAACAAATTTACATCACTACTATCTTTTTTTTTTGCTTTTTAGACAACTAAACACTATACTTCATGTAGTCTACAAAACACAATGAAACTTTCAGACTTTTATCATTGTCTTAGTTCTTTAATGGCAGCAATATAGAAAGGTAAATAATGGAGCTTTACGTTGACATTACCTTTAAGGCCATTTTATACCCAAAGTAGAAAAGTGTAGCCACTCTGCCCCAACTCATGATTCCATCTTGGAAGAAATCGTTGGCTACATTGAAAAATGTCTGTTGGGGTGCATCTGGTGGAACTTTTGATATAATCCTAAAATCATACATAGGGTTTTTATAACTAGATCCGACATTGTTGAATTACCGGTATGAGAAAGTTTGAAGTACTATATTATTTTGTACCATTATAAAAGTATGGAACAAACTTTGTATGAGGCTATGTATAATGCAGGGTAGATTATTCATTACAATTCTGAGAGAGATGGAATCTATGTACAAACACTTTATGCATTTATCAAACCAACTTTTTTAACAAAAGAAGATGCTGAAAAACCCAGCCCTCTTCCCTTTTTGTACTGACCTTTGAATTCTTTGATCTTGGTCCAATTCATCAGCTATACATCTAAGTGCTCTACCGATCTCTTTTATATGCTCCATAGGTGGACCTAGTGATAAAATAGAACATATTAATTTCGGTTGTTGTTTCAAATCCCTTCACATCAATAAGATTGTTTTGTTTTTATTTTATCAATTATTAACAACTTGTCTCTGGGTTATACAATGGCAAACACTTACTTATTAACTTGTCTCTGTGGTTATACAAAGACAAACACTTACTTATGAACTTGTCTCTGTGGTTATACAATGGCAAACACTTACTTATGAACTTGTCTCTGTGGTTATACAATGACAAACACTTACTTATGAACTTATCTCTGGGTTATACAATGACAAACACTTACTTATGAACTTGTCTCTGTGTTATACAATGACAAACACTTACTAATGAACTTGTCTCTGTGGTTATACAATAGCAAACACTTACTTATGAACTTGTCTCTGTGGTTATACAATAGCAAACACTTACTTATGAACTTGTCTCTGTGGTTATACAATGACAAACGCTTACTTATGAACTTGTCTATGTGGTTATACAATAGCAAACACTTATGAACTGTTTTTGTTTTTTTGCGATTTGTTTTTTAGCATGTTTAGCCATCAATTTAAAATATGCAGTTTTAGCAAAAGACATTGTTCCTTAGACCATGATTGTATTAACAGATTGTGTTGGATCAAGAAAAATATTGGATGATTCACATTACAGTAAGACAAAAACAAAAGTACTTTTTTGGACCAGTAAAAGTTGCCAGTCCTTTGCTATCTGTGGGTATGCTATATGTTCCTACCTGAAGGAGTTCCTGGTTCCTGTAGTTCTTCCACACCTGGGACATCTTGTATATCATCATGTTCCAACCTCTCACATATAAACTGGTTCATCAACACTCTGCCTTGATTACCAATGTCATCTCTACTTAGCTGCCTATTTACTTTTGGTCTCACTGAAACATGGAACATTTTCATTAAGAAATGATGCTTAAAAAATGAACCATAACTATGACTTGAGGACAGAAATGTCAGAATTGGAGGGATGAAAGAATTAATGTATGGTCTTTTTAAATAAAAATAAAACTACCTTAAACTTTCACTAGGGTTACTGCTGTCACTTGCCTTTATGTGATAAACTCCTTTTGTTGATTATTTTCATAGCTTTGTGAGTTTACTTGCAACAGAAAAAACATATTTATCAATTCTGCACTGTTGATGTAAGCACACTAGGTGAACTGAACAATAAGCATAGGTGATAAAACAGGGCCGCAGAAAAAACATAGCAGTTGGGGTTTGACATTATCCCGGTGTCACCAGTTTTCGCTGATGCAAGGAACAATATTATATAAGCGTTTGTCACATGCATGCTTTGTCAAACGATATTGAACATATGTGCAAATAAAATGCTTATGTACAATCGTAAATGATTTCGTCTGTTTGCCGGCTTTGGGCAGTGGACTTGTCAGACTATAGTAGGAGTGTAAGTTAGCAGATTCCAAATGAGGCACACCATATTTAGTTGTACTCTTGTATAACCTAAGTTTTGTCTTGTAACGAACACACTAATAAGTGATGGTATTGGTTATTTGCGAAAAAAGGTTCAAATTAAAGCAAAACTACTTCCCCACCCAACAGTTTCTGGAGTGCTTTATGGAAAACTGATTGCCTACAGAAGTTAATGATAGCAATTATAAATCATACTCATTGCTAATGGATGGTCCGTCATGTTTGACATGTGGCTGCCTTACTTATTAATTGAGTGTTGCTCTGTTTGAATCACATTAAAAACCTTTGACTTTCACTGAAACACATTTCAACAAACTGTCTTCCTGTAATATTAGTTGAACGTGACTGTTGCAAAAAGTCTACAACGCGGACAGTCAAAATCGGGCTCCTACAATATTGCTGAATACTACCGAATACAAGATTGAATCACTGAATACAAACATTTCATTGCAAATAAAGCTCATTTTCGGAAACGTTTTGCTGAAATGCATATGTTAAGTGTCATAAAAGTTAATGTTTGTTGATATGTTAGCTTAAAGTTTACATAAGTAATTTTCCAATTCAATCGCGCTATATAATGACATATGTAGTGTTTGTGTGCGAAACGTTATATTATAAGTCCAATAACTCATTTAGTAATCGTTAGAGTAAATATGGCAGTGTCTTCACAATTAAGAGGCCAAAGGGAGCGAGCGCAGCGAGAGCCCGTATATAGCGTCTGAACACATGTGTAGTCTAAGCATCTTAGTGAATAATCTATTATATAGATTACACAGACGTAGCAATGGTCTGCATGATGTGTACGCAATCATGTTAGGAAGGTCCTGGGACATGCTCCCCTGGATAAATAAAACTAAATAAAAAGATAATTACAGGTTCTGACTATTGCAGCATGCGCATCTAGACGTTACTTCAACAAAAGTAAACCAACCAAACAAACTTAAAGCATGTATGCCTTAACTTTACATTAATTAATGCATTTACAATGTACGCACTTTTGAGTTCAAACATGTCGTCTTTTCTACATTTTTCTACCTTACGCTAACAACAATACCAGACTAACACATTTATCAGGACAATAATCAAATAGTAACGAAATATAATTTCGATTTTTTAAATTTACATTTTGTTTCGAACCATTACACTTATCATTCTTATCAGTCCTATAATATCCCTGTCCTCTCATGTTTTGATTAGCAATACCCTTTCGGTCCGCGTTTGAATGAATCTACCTCTAAGAGCTTTCTATATTGTTCGGCTGCATTCACAGAATAATGCCATGAATCGAACAATGATTGCGCAATCATTACACAACTGAAGACCAACCAACTTTCTACTCCAGACGATGGCGCACTACATCCACACCAGACCTTGCACAGACGACTTAGATGGGCAAATTAACAGGGAAGTCAGAGAACAACTTGGAGGTAGTGATCATCGTCCAGTGCTCCTTACAATGAGCACCTACATCTCCTGTGAATTTATCAACTTTGCCTCGATGGAAGGCTGACTGGACCTTATACAGCCAACTGACCGACCAAGTTACTAAAGACATCAGAGTCGAGGGCAGAAACATAAACAAAGTTGTGAAAGACTTTAATGTAGGTATATTGACAACTGCACACAAGTCCATACCCAGGGGAGCAAGACAAAACTACAAGCCATACTGGAGTGAAGAGCTGGAAAGACTGAATGAGGAATTATCTGCAGCCAGAAGGGAAGCTGAAACCAACCCATCACAAGACAATCACACAGTCACCTACAACATACCAAGGTCATATTTCTCCGGTACACGCTACAATCCAGGAGAAAAAGCTGGAGAAACAAAACAGCATCACTCAACCTGGAGAAAAATGGTACCAAGTTGTGGAGACTGACAAAGTAACTTAACGATGAAGGTAACGACAGAGCCACAAAAACACTGGAAGCAGATGGACAGCTCCTATCAGGCAAAACAAGCTACACACAAATTTGCTGATAATTATGAAGAAGTAAGCAACATCCCAGTCATCAAGGAACACCAGCGTGAAGCACGAAGGGAGCAAAGGGAAAGGAAAACACACCAAACTACAAATGAGTGCATGGACAAGAAGCTCACATTAACGAGCTACAAGCTGCACACAGACAGCTATAAAGGTAAAGAAATCTCCAGGCCCAGATGCAATCACAAATGAAATGCTCACCCACCTAGGCAACAAAGCAACCTGC
>ENA-OREC01002557-OREC01002557.1-marine-metagenome-genome-assembly--contig:-NODE-2557-length-10102-cov-13.630125_pt1 | contig 10102 bp, 16 predicted proteins | sample MGYA00248626_ERZ508543 | MGnify/ENA primary metagenome ERZ508543 (study PRJEB26211, sample SAMN05518279) | marine metagenome | isolation source: Puget Sound, Washington, USA | host: Bankia setacea...
ATCCATGCTAGACATTACAGTCACATCCAAAGGTATTGAGAAACTCCTATCCAACCTAAATCCTCATAAAGCTGCAGACTGTGACCAAATAAAACCAATAATCCTAAAATACCTTTCAACCCCACTATCACCAATCATAAAACATCTCTTCCAAAAGTCGCTCAACTTGGGAACCTTACTACCAATCTGGAAGGATGCTGATGTGGCGTCGGTCTACAAAAAAGGTAAACACTCTAACCTTGCCAACTACAGGCCCATATCCCTTACTTGTATTCTTTGTAAAAAACGTAGAACACATAGTTGCATCCTCTATAACATATCACCTATCTAAGCTAAATAGCTTCTATGAACTCCAACATTGCTTCAGAGAGAAGCCCTCTTGTGAATCCCAGCTCCTCAGGCTGATCGATGATCTTTCTAAATCCGTCTATAAGAAAATGCAAACTGATCTCATTTTGCTTGTTGATAAGGTCTATGACCGGTATGCATATCATGTTTAGGACGAGTCAACCCGCTCCCATATTTAGTGTTTACTTTTCGCAGATCACAGTAAATATTAGTTCTTCACAGAAAACCATGCATTTGTGATAATTTTTGATGTGCAATCCGCATTTGCTAAACAAAATGAAATGCGATGGGTTTTCTGTGAAGAACTATGTAAATAAACACTTGGTTTGGAATAGCAGACAGCTACTTAACACAGGCTAGGCATTAGATTAGTCCCCAGTCGAAGATATAAACATTGTCAAAAGGAAGCCAGGTTCTTTGCTTTAAATTCAAAACAGGACGGAAATTATCTGTTGGTAACATAGTTCTAGATTTCAATAAGTAAATCGACATTTGAATACTGTATTGTCAAAACTGTAGTAATTATGTTAAGCGTATTGTTCAATATATCGAAAACAAAACTAACTGTTCAGCTGAAGACAATAACGCTTCTGACTGCCTCATCGAGATATTTGTTGACATATTCATATATGATAATGTTTGCCGCTATCAAGTGAGCACAAACTGGCGACCGATAGTAACGACCAACAGCTTTGTCGACCAATAAGAAAAAAACAAGAAAGCAGACAGTACAAAAAGACATTAAAACACAGAAAACCTTGTTAAGAATGTGATCCCATAATACCGTGTATCGACGTGCAGGGCACATACTTAGATCTACGGGATCTATATTTTGGCGGATGGATGCAAGACTAACTTAACTGTCCGAAAATGTACAAAAGCGACATTAAAGCCCGAATAGGAGAGTTTCACAATCGTTTTTCATAACGTGCTAATATTACGAGAGATTTCAGAACGAGGCGACCGATGTATTGACCAAATCGCAGACGGATGTCGGAGACTTCGTACCACTTCAATATCGTATCACGTCCTATTTATAAAATTTCACATAAGCTCGGTGATGGTAAACATGTGCACTCAAAGAAATACTTAAAGCAAAGTCAATTTCGTCATCTCTCGGTTCGCCAGGCCGTAGCTTCTGGCGATGGAGGTTGGCTGCCCGTGCAACGTTCTCTGGGTTGGGAAGATTCGGTCCGCCCGAACGCAGGAACTCTACCATCGCGTCTTCCGCGATTTTGGAGGCTGGGAGGTGGAGCTGTTCTTTAGCGACCTTCTTTGCCGTTGTGTTTACCTTCACATTCGTTCCTATTCCAGGATCGGCGGCGTGTAGATGGCATTGACCCCCTTCAACGAACACTGTCTCATACTGCTCCACCCAGGACAGTACGTGACTGTGCCCTTGGAACGATGAAACGACAAAACAAGACAATGTAATAATCTAATATATATTTCTTGTCTGCTACATTATACTATTACTGTTATATATAACTGTTACTTAATGAGGTCTACAATTGTATCTTGATGCATATATCCGATTTTTTGCAAACCACTTAGAATAAAGTATGAATATAATAGATTATGCTTGTTGAGATAGTGATGCTCTTTGAGTTAAAAAGCTTCCAATCAATCCTTCTGCTAGATTCTCTAAAGTATCAACCATCGGTGGGACTGGTTCATTTTTGCTTAGGACAGTCAAGTCTAAAAACTTTGGATTATGCAGATAGCAATCATGTGTTGCATGAACAGATGAAAACAAATTGCAAGCCTCTTTACTAATAATCTGTCTAATAAAAATGTTAGAGTTAAAAATCTGTCTCATAGAATAATCTTCATAGACAAAGTACTGAAAGTCTGTCTCTTAATAAAAGAAGAGTGGAAGATGAAAGTCTGTCTCTTAATAAAAGAAGAGTGGAAAATCTGTCTAATACAATAATCTGTGCAGAAAAAAACCCGGTTCGGATTGATTCTGCCAAGAAAACAATACATATTGAATCTGTGTCTAAGTCTAATCTGCACAGAAAACACAAACTCTGTGTGCCTTTTAACCAGAATTGGTACAGATTCTGGTCAGAATCGGCCTAGATTTTTCGTACAGGAAGTATTCTTACTATTTTAGACTTGAGTGTAAGAGAGATTCATTAATGATTCCAAGAGGATTTTCTTAAGTGTTGCATTTAAAGGTACTGTTTAAAAAGTGTGTATGCCTTTAGATTCATTCAGAGACACATGTTTAGTCTGATACAAGTTCAGTTCACAATTCTCGACGAGAATAAAAACGACACTAGATCATTTGTTTAAATACAGTGAAGATGGCTATGTCGTCGATAGAAGTCCCACCTGTTGGAAAATTCGATCCAAATTTGAGCCCCACTCACCTTGGACAAGAATGGGAACGTTGGTATCGGTTGTTCGAACTTTATGCCAGAGGTAAAGGGGTGTCGGGTGCTACACAGAAGAGATCATTATTACTACAGTGTGCCGGGTTAGAGGTGCAAGATGTTTTCTTCACATTGAAAGAAGAGGGCGAGGAAGATGAGAATGCATATCAGAAATGTGTGAGAACCATAAAGAAACATTTTACAAGTTTTTACAAGTTTATTCACAATACAGTTGGACATTATGTCCATACGTATACAAAGTTACATACAAGTATGGCCATACGAGGTATTAAATAACAAACATATCATAAATTAATTATTAGGTCAAAATATTTGTTAACATACAGTAAGTTCTATAAATTTAGCATATTTGTGTTTTTCCAATAATATTTGTTAACATATTTCTTTCTTAAATCTTTATACAAAGGACATTCTAATAGTAAATATGTTCTGGCACGCGAAGATTCTATCTATCACACACAATTTACCGTCAACTTCCATCTATCACAATACTTTTCTTATAGCAGTGAACCTCCGCTGTTTCGGACATACTAACATTATCGTCCGCATATAACAGTAAAAACAACTTAAAAAAAACTAAATCAATGCCATCAGTCATTCAATATATAATAGTCTTCCATATCATTGAGGTATATTGAAAATAAAACGGGAGATACTGTTTCACCTTGACGAACACCTAAACATCATATAAACTCTTCCCTTAACGTAGTTTCATATTTAATTCGTTATCTCACGCTGTTAGACATAGATCTAATAATATCTAACAAGTTCCCTCTTATTCCAAATTTAATGAGTTTGTACCATATAATATCTCTAACTAAATAGTCAAAAGCTTCGGTAAAATCAACACAAGCAGCATACACTTTCCTATTATTGTTAAATAGATGTGTATTAACCCCATGTAAAATAAAAATATTATCCACTGTACCCATATTTTCCTAAACCCTGCATGTGCCTCAATGTAAACATATTTTTCTGCCCACACATTTAGCCGTCATTAATAATCTTTGTAAAAATTAACAAAAAGTACTTAATAAAGTTATTCCCTTGTAATTACTAGGTTCATCAATATCGCCCTTTTTATGCAGAGGTACAGTAAGAACCTCTGTCCAGTCTGTTGGAAAATACCTTAAATCAAACATTTTTTTAAACAAACATGATAGAACATTTATAAAAGTGTAACAACATGATCCATATTTGAAAAAATCATTAAGCAAACAATTTGAACCTGCTGATTTACCAATGTTTAGTTTTTGCAAGCTTCTCATTGATATCATTATTAATTTCTGCATTATTAACATTATGATAAACATCAAACTGGAGTAAAACATCTTCACTATTTAAAAATTCAAATAACTGTCTTTTTTCTGACTGTCCCATTTGTACCTAAATGGGATATGTTCAGCATCATCGTCTACCCTGTCATTACTACAAGTACCTTGCTTCTCTATGTTTTTAAACTAACATTGACACAACAGTGATCTGATAATATATTTGGACTACATATTTCAAAGGTACTGATATGCTTAAACAATTGGTCCTACACATAACACAATCAATAGCACTACCACCTTGTACATATACACATGTAAGTTTACCTATATTATTATCTACACCTATGAACACCAATGAACATTCCCTATGAAAGATATGAGTTCAGACATCTAAAACAAGAACAATCTGAAACAGTTGAGAAATGCTTGCCGCACAGATTAAGAGCCAAACTACTTGAAAAGGATGGATTGACACTTGGTCAACTGAGGCTAATTGCAACCACAATGGACCTCAGTGATATGCAAGGGTAAGTACATGGAAGGAGTACAAACATAGGTATCTGCAGGAGGGTCCTCTGTAAATAAAGTCACAGGAAAGAAACCAATGAACGCTAAGAGTTCTAAGATTGCAAATACAAGTTGCTATATATGTGGATAAAGAAAGCACACCGGTAAAGACCAGAGTTGCCCTGCAAGAAACAAAAAGTGCCATAATTGTTCTAATATGGGTCATTTCATGAAGTGCTGTAGAACTAAGAATGTTAAAACCAAGAGAAAAGGGCATGTTAGACAGGTAAATGAGCATACTAGTGATGACAATGATGATATGTATGCATTCAGTGTAAGAGATAACAAACTTACCAAGTATGACATTAGAATTAGACTCCAGTGAAAGGTATTGTTGATAGTGGGTCCACCGCTAATACAATTGACCAAGAGACATGGGAGCCTCTTAAAAGGAACAAACTACAGTGCTATGAGAAAAAGAAAAAAGAAAAAAACTATTTTCCTATGGAAGTACAAAGCCACTTTTGGGTGAAATTGAGTCTGATCTTTCACCTAATAACAACACATTTACAGTTAAAAGAGTGAAAATATATGTGATTAAGGAGAAAGTACCATCGTTGTTGAGTAGAGAGACTGCAGAGGAGTGCTAAAACTAGGATTGAGTCAAGTAAAAAGTGTACATGAAGAAGTTATGAGTGAATATAAGGAGTGTTTTAGGGGAAGTTGACAGACTATAACTTAAAATACCAATATATGCTGCTAAAATACCAGTATATGCTGCTGAAATACCAGTATATGTTAATCAGTTACCAGTATATGCTGCTCAATTACCAATATATGCTGCTGAAATACCAGTATATTATTGTAGAATACCAATATATGCTGCTGAAATACCAACATATGCTGCCAACATACCCGTATATGATGGTAGAATACCAATATATTCTGCTAAAATGCCAGTATATGGTGGTGGAATACAAGTATAAGATGTTCAATTGTTTGTATATGATTCTCAGTTATCAGTATATGCTGCTGAAATACCACTATATGATTGTACAATACCAATATATACATACTCTTTCCCGGTATAGTCCGAGAAAAGTTATCAACTAAAGTTAATTTACAGACAAAGTTGAAGTTATTGTTTTATATCATAGAAGCATTCATCGTGTGTGTGTATTATCAAGGACGTTTTACGTCTTAAGAACACATAATTCACAGCTTGAAGTCTTTTATTTTTAAAGTTGAACTGAGACAGACTGTACGGCATATTGATACAACCAGGTATCAGGATGTATATTGACATGTGAATGAAAACTACAAATGGATGGAATTGAACATTGAACACACAAGTTACCTTGCACTTCTTCGAAGACTTCTTTATGACTTATATGTTAATAATGACAGAGCACCATTGGTGAATTTACAAGGCAACCGAACTGAACAGTTGACCTACTCGTAAAACAAACAGTGCTCGTCCAATCTTGTGCTTAACTCTTGAAAATTCCTTGTAATATCTTACCCGTCACACGAATTTTGCCTGTTTCAATGTTTCCATCTTATTTTCATCGTAGCGTCCTGTTAAAGTAATGATTGTGTATATTCCTCCCCTTATTTTTATGGCAGCTAAGTAATCCAAGCTAATTCAGTCGTAATGTCCATTAAATCCAATTCTCTATTAATTCGTTTTGAAAAACAAAAATATAGGGCATTACTAGATTCGAGAGCTCAAGTTTCGCTTATTCATCGACGTGTATATGATTCTATGAAAAACAAGCCAACATTATGTAAACGTAGTCTGACTATATCTACTGCCTCTAATATCCCTTTGTATGTCGATGGTTTTGCTGAAATTGAATTTGGACTAGGAGCTCTAAAGATGATACATACATTCTATGTAGTACATAATCTTACTAGGAATGTTATAATTGGGTTCGATTGGCTTCAATCTCATGGTGTACGTGTATATCATGGCCTTTCATGTATAAGAGTTTAGCAGACGTATGTTCCGTTGCTAGAGGATATACATGTGGCGTCTATTGTTAGGTTAAAAGATAAAATTTCCCTTCGCCAGCAATCAGGCCATATTTGTCCAGGTCAGGTGCGTAAACATCCAGAACTACCTGTTGATAAAGAGTATGAGGTTACCTCGTTTAAGAATAATTGTCTACGAGATGAACCAGGTGTACTAACGACCGATTCTATTTCAAGATTACCACCCAGCAGAAGAATACCTATATTCCTGGTAAACACAACTAACAAGACTCTTTCTTTTAAGGCTGGAACAGCTATAGCTCGTATAAATCTCTTTAAACCTACTGATATCACTTTATGTCGAATTAACCATATTCGTTGTTCCGGGAAGGAAAATAAAACTAAAAATAATGATTGGGAAAGTACAGATGTTCCTTCTGAACATAAGCCACAGGTAATAAGACTTTTGCAAAGGAATTCTGATCTGTTTGCCAAAACAGACGCTGAACTTAGCCATACTGATATGGTTCGGATGCAAATTGATACAGGTGAACACTCCCCAATTAAATTGAAACCTTACCGTACACAACTAAATAATAGGAAGGTCATAGAGAAGGCAATATATGAAATGATGGATGCCGAAATAATTACACGGAGTCGCTCAGAATAGTCATTTCCAGTGGTTATCGTTGATAAAAAAGATGGTACTAAACGATTTTGTGTAGACTTTAGGAGACTTAATAAGATAACGAAAACAAATTCCTATCCCTTGCCAATCATAGATGATATTCTTGCGTTGTTAGGAAAGGCCCGATACTTTACATCCTTATATCTTAAGTCTGGATATTGGCAAGTATTGATGGATGAGCAAGATAAGGAGAAGACCGCTTTTCATGTCACAAGGGGCTGTACCAATTTAACGTTATGCCCTTTGGTCTCGTTAATGCCCCTTCGATTTTCCAGGAGCTAATGAACCGTGTTTTAAATGGATTAGGTGATTTTTCAACTGCTTATCTCGATGATATTCTAATTTACTCTGAAACTTTAGAAGAACACCTATCCCACATGCAGGAAGTCTAAGAGAGCATGGTTTGCGGCTAAAACTTTAAGACTGAGACAACTTTGTTATCAATGCACTTGGAATTCAGCCAGAAAGTCGGAAAGTAGAGGTAATAAATGTTAGAGAGGTTAGAAGTTTTATTGGTATGACTAGTTATTATCGTAGGTTCATTCCAAGATTCTCAGAGATAGCCGAACCTCTAATTGGTCTCACCCGCAAAAACACAAAATTTAAGTGGAGTACAGAATGACAGGTGGCATTTGAAAAACTGAAGCAAATGTTGATCGAAATTCCGTCTCTCTCATTTCCTGATACAACATCATCGTATACGTTGTTTACTGATGCTATCGATAAATGTATAGGTGCTTGTCTCACACAAGTAATTAGTACCTCTGAGGGAAAGTTTGAGAAGCCTATTTATTTCTTATCATATAGGTTGAGTGGTGCACAGAAACGTTGGCCTATAATTGAGAAAGAAGCTTATGCTATCTACTATAGTCTTCAGAAACTTGATCACTACCTTCACAATGCTGAATTTGTTATTAAATGTGATCACAAGCCTCTCAAATACATTCTTGAATCACCTATTCAAAATAAGAAGATTGCATTATGGGCACTGTCAATTTCTGGTTATAACTGTAGGATAGAGTATCTTGCAGGCACGGAGAATACGGTTGCTGACCTACTCTCTCGTGTACCAGATTCTACCTATGTACCTGAGGATTCACCCTTAGTTGACCCCGATATTAGTGGGAAAACATATGAGATAGGGGTACTGAATTCTAATCGGTTTAACCCTAAGGTGTACGCTCGTTGTCAACCTGAGGTCGATGACCGAGTGGTAAAACCCACTATTTCGGATTCTATGGATATGTCTGTGGAACAAGGAAATGATGTTGTACTTTGTCAGTTGAAGCAAGGCTTGATTAATGATTCGCTTAAATCGTCAATAGCAAAAAGATATCTGATGTTAGACAATGTGTTGTACTACGTTTCTGATCCAGATAACGATCCCACTCTGAGAGTGTATGTTACAACACATTTACAACAAATTCTCTTAAAAGAATATCATAGTTCGATGGGACATTTAGGAATCGATAAAACTTATGATGCTATACGTGCAAGATATTACTGGACAAACATGTACAAAGAGTACACACTGAACACTGGAGAACACAAATGTTACACAGTTTACACAGTGGACATGTTGGCGTGATTAAGATGAAAGCTATAGCCAGGAGTTATATGTGGTGGCCGGAACTCGATAAAGGCATTGAGAAGGTCACAAAACGTTGTGTAGACTGCGCACAGAGTAAATCAACCCTCCAGAGGTAAGGCCCAAGAAACCATGGTCGAGAGTACATAATATAGACTTTGCGGGACCATTCTTAGACAGGATGTTTTTGATAATGGTAGACGCTTACTCGAAATGGCCAGTAGTCAAGATGATGAGAAGTACACCTGCTAGCAACACTGTTGAGGTGATTCGGAGTGTGTTTGCAGAATATGGTATCTGTGTAACTATCGTGAGTAACAATGGACCACAATTTGTTGCGACTGAGTTTCAGAACTTCTTAAGCAAAAATAGTGTGAAGCATATCCTTATCATCCAAGAACAAACGGATTGGCGGAGACATTCGTACAAACTATGAAACAGGCTCGTAAAGCAACTAAGCATCATGACGGTACTGTTAAAACAAAACTCGTTTCTGATTCAATACAGGAATGCACTTCACGCGACAACAAAGGAGAGTCCAGCGGTATTATTCATGAAGCGTCCGTTACGATCTACAATGAACAAAATAAAACCAGATGTTAGGACACTTGTACACAAAAATCAGGAAAAGATGGTGAGCTCCAGGAACCAACGTGAATTCAAAATAGGGGAGGATGTAGCTTGTTGGGACAACAGGAAGGACCGTGATGTGTGTATACCTGGTAAAGGTGTAGACAAAACCCGGCCAGTGTCATATAAAGTTGATATTGGGGGAACTGCACCTTGAAGAAGACATGTAGACCAAGTTCGAAATAGTAGGTTACCAACAATAGAGACAGATGTAACTGTGCCAGAGACCGTAATTGATTATTCCACCGGACCTGAGACTGTAGGTGATTCTTATAAGGGTTCAGAACAATCTAGTCAACACGGAAGCACACATGATGAGTTCAGTTAGCCAAGCGGAACATTACGAAGATCTAGTCGTGAAAAGAAACCAACACAGAGATACATTACTGAGATTTAAAATGACATGACTTTTATTTCATACAGAATACATTAGACCTTACATACATATATCTGTTCAGACATATACTAAAACATCTTTAAAGTAATACTATGCGCATATGAACACATTTTTTAATCGTACGATATCGCTACATAAGCTTTAAATAACTTTAAACAGATCCTTTACAAGTATTAACTGATGCGAACGTCCTTGTTTTAGTAGATACAGATCAAAAGCATTTTGTTAACGGACGCTTTTCGCTCCCGTCAGACATTCACCGATCAATAATGTATGCATATCACCGTTAATATTTGA
>ENA-OREC01002558-OREC01002558.1-marine-metagenome-genome-assembly--contig:-NODE-2558-length-10102-cov-11.920599_pt1 | contig 10102 bp, 4 predicted proteins | sample MGYA00248626_ERZ508543 | MGnify/ENA primary metagenome ERZ508543 (study PRJEB26211, sample SAMN05518279) | marine metagenome | isolation source: Puget Sound, Washington, USA | host: Bankia setacea...
CAGTATGTAAACTATCGTGATAGTATCGCAATAGTGAAGTCAACTATTGATAGTCTATCGTGATAGTACTTTTGGCTATCGATAACTATCGTGATAGTAAATTTGGCTGCAATAGTCAGCCCTAGTGTCTTTTGTGTATTGTTAAGTATTCAATTTACTCCATTGACTCCTTTTTTTTTTACCAGTTATAGCCTAAGGTCTTGCACCTTTTGTATAAATACTTATAATTCAGGACGGTGTTTACTTCTTTTCAAAGAGGTTAAGACGTAAGGAAAAGTCAGTTATATTTTATAAGTTCAAGGGTGGAAGGTTTATGACAGAATTCCTGTTTTGGAAGTCCTCAGGGGTAGGGTTGCATACCGGTACCCAATATCGGTACAGTACCAAATAGTCACTTAAAAAAGTACCGGTATATACCGTTTCATAAAAAACGGTTCCGTATCGATATTTTTCACATTAAAAACAGAAATTCCAATCAAATCCTATCCTGGATACACAAAATAACAATGAAAATGTAGAAAATAATGTACTGTTTAGGCTAATATTAATAAATAACGATATTTTACGCTAACACCGTGTATGCATTACAATTAGTTTCGCACTATTAGAAATATATTTTAAAATGTAGTCATTCCAATCAATAAAAATTAAACCATTGTAAACAAATTTTAAACATAACGTGCTTTTCTACTACGTATATATTTTAGTGAACAAATAAGTAATTTAAATCATACGAATTTTGTCAAAGTATTTGTTGATCTGTATTTGAGACGAAAAACAGCGTAACAATTGAAAAACTATAATAAAACAACATTAAATACGAGTAGCTTATCTTTTGTGACAAAGAGGGGAAAGAGGGTATACTTATTACAATGAATGATAGCTCCAAATATTTTCTGACATCCAATCCAATTTTTCAAAATAGTTATTTGCATTTTACAACAAGCAATTGAGCTGTTTGGAAATTGATCATGGGTCTTTCAAAGCAGCTTATATCCTGGAGCCATGGACCTACCACTGTGTGCCTAGCAACCCCCTGGCCCCCAGCATCATTTTCAGGTTTTCAAGTTTGAACAACTTTCTTCCTTTAAGTTTAGTGCACTTCTTTTTTGCTTATTTTCAGAGAAGAATGGACAAATAAGATTTTCAGCTGAACCTGTACCAGCACGACAGAAGAGACTACAAAATAGTATGACTTTTTTTTTAACCACCTACGTCCTTTTAATGGAAAATGCAAACATCAACTTATACTTAGTTACTTAGTATAATGACCCTTTTCCTGTTTTAGGTTTTTTTTTTAAGCAGTCGTTTTTATAAAGTTAGATAATATTACTTGAAAACGCCCAACTGAGGGCATAATTATGAACTTTCAAACAATTACTTTCCCTCTCATTGGTTCATGATTTCATATTGCTTTTAAAATTGTACTTATAAACAAGAAGAAAGAAGTCTTTTGCTCTCTTATGAGTGACTTTTTTTTAGTTTTTACCAGTTTATGATTTTTTAAAAAGATATTTATTGTTTTGAACAAAAAGTTATCGTCAAGTGATATCTAAATAACCCCAATTAGTCCTGTCAATCCTAAAAATAACCGGGCATTGTATTGTAAATGTTTTTTTGTATTCTGTTGGAATATGTTGAAGACTCCAAATGATGCACAGCTGGCATCATTGAGCATTTTGAGAAATTCAAGATGGCCACCATTTCATGATTTCAGGATGGTATGTCCCATATTCTTCAATAACATATCCCCTAACAGAATACCAAAACAATATTTACTATAAGCCGGGTCTAAAAGAAATCTTTCAGTTACTAACCAGACTAAATGTAATGATTGCAATGTTCAGTAATCCGGTAGTATTGGAATGTCTTCAAGAAAGAACAGTTTGCTTTTACCTTTGTCGGACTTGAAGATATTTCAAAGTTGCACTTCATGGACAATGAATTACTATTTGCAGAGTTTGGGTCTCCTAGAAGGGTTCAAAACAAAAAAGGCCGACAGGCAGCTTCAAATCCTGAGTCATCAAAACCTGACAAAAGTGGTGACGACAAAAACAAGAAAAAAATGAAAGAAAACGCACCAACAACAGAAACTGAAGAAAAAGCTAGGGATGCTATCATAGGTTTTATTCCAGTCCCCAAAAAGCTTCATAGCAATGCAGTGCCCAAAGAAATCTTACTGCAATCTCAAACTGGCAAAGATGCGACAGAGCCAGGGTCAGATGAAGAGAATGAGAAGCGTATTGAAGAAAATGAACAATTTATTATAGAACTTCTCAGCAAAACACAGCCTCATCATGACCATAACTATACCACAATATTCGGAAAACGAAAGAATACAGATTATGTATGGACAAAGTTACATAATTTAGTAGAAGAATATGAGGTGGAGAAGATTGATGCAAATTCTGTGTTAAAAGCAAGTGTGAAAAAAGGTGTGACATTGTACTGTACAGAGAACAAATACCATGGCAGGAAACCAACCCCGATTTTGTTTTTACGACATCGATCCCCTGATGAGAATGTTCCAATGGTCAGTAAGGAGGAAATCATTGATGATTGGGATGTACAAAACATAAATCTGGAAGGGGTAGATGTCATAACTCCTGAAATGCTGGACAATACATTGAGCAGAGGAGAAAGTAAGTCTAAGAGTCATTTACAAAAAAGGTTCTCATTTCTTCAATGTTTGTTGATGTGTTTTTAATATGTGGAGCAGTGTTCTGCCCAGAGAGTGCGCATATTTTTTGGATGGCTCATCAAAAATCCCTTAGATGGGCCTGCGGGCGCGTCCGTTTATTCGCTGAATAAATGATGATGATATTGGTATCGGTAGTTAATGGCCGATCACGAAATCATAGTTTGTCAGTGTAATAGCAGGTGTAACGGCATTTTCATTGGTTCTTGAGACTAAATCGGAAACGGTTTTTGCATGTTTAAAAATGGCCGGCTAGAAGAAAAAAGCGACCAGATCTTGACTTCTATCAATGCTAGGCACCAAAGAAATGTCTCAGATTGAAACAACAAGTTATTAATGGCTAATCAAATGGACCCACCTCTTCAACCACCCACAAAAGTGAAAATGAAAGTAAACCGTCTGCCAGTAAAGCATAAACAGTCCCTTATTTTCAACAAAAGGGGTCCGAAAAGTGGCTACACTTTGATTCAGATCTCAATTGTATGACTTGCAAGTTGAGTGTAAAACACACAAAAAAGCAATTTAATGACCGGTAATGAATGCAGAAATTGGAAAGCTAGCACGTTAAAAAGGCATGCACATTTGGCTGACCACAAACAGTGTTGCAGAGGCTATGACTGGGTCCTTACAAAAACAGTTTCAAAAGTGTTTAATGAGAAGAGAGTCAGCCATACTTTGTGCACTGAACTTCAAATACCCAAATTTACTGATGCCTGAAGTTCAACTAACAAAATCCACTGAGTGTCTACGTTCATTTTCACATGTTAACTTCGTTAATACACAACACAATTTATTCATAACAAATGGTTATTGAGTTCTCTTCACCACCTAAAAATCTATCGCTAGTAGGCTATAATGATATCACAAAGAAAACATGCTTGATTCCTGATGCTCGATCAAAACCTCTTCATTTGTCCCGCCTAAAAATGCACGTGGTAGGAATGATCGAGATTATATAACTGCTACACATACTTGAAAGCTTTGGATATACTTTTTACAATTGAGCTGAACTTTTAATCATTGACACGACTGTATCTTTGTTTACGAATCATACAGTCTGCAGAAAAAAATGTTGACTTCTTCACGTTTCATGTGAAACTATCTGTAGAAAGAAATTGTTAAAGCTATTCAAGCTTTATGAAGTCAACTATGTAGAGGGGGTGAACATGAATAACATGTACAAACTACTATGTATAAGATCATCATTTATAATCATTTTGTCTCATGCGTTACGTTCTGTTAAGTTTTGAAAGTCTGTACCCCGACTATGTTCAATGGCCGCGGACACAACGCATAAAACAGGTGACAATACTTATTCCACAGTTGTCAAGGCATCTAAATGAAAGTTGATATACATAAAATATATGAAGAGTAAATGTGCTTGACATTTGTTTTGTGAGGTTCGGCACAGAGGTTCCAGAGTTATGCCCCCTTTTTTTTTAATTGTTAACTATATGTATATATAGAGAGAGAAAACCTTTGTGTCTCAAACTTCTTCAACAGTTAAGTCATCTTTGTTTTTGTTTAAATGTTAAAGTCAGATAAAGCTGCTAGAGAATTCATACATTCAATAGTCTGTATTGTGAGAAAGAAAGTTGACAATTAAGTTACTAACTCCCCATATGTAAGTCTACTGTGTGATGAAACCACAGATACTTCAGTTGCAAAGAAGTAAGGTGTTTATTGCTGGTGCCATCTTTAAAGTGAGTTAGATATATCTTTTGTTTTGAAAAATTATTTATGGCCTATTTATATTTGACATGGCCCCCATTGTTTGATTCCAATGGGCCCGTTGGCCCCTACTTTGCAAATGCTGGGCAGAACACTGGTGGAGTTACACTTATTTTACACTTTTGTTGTTGGAATTCTGGTTCAATTTTGTTAGAATTTTCCAGTGACATTTTCAGTATAGTTTTTACTTACGTTGCTAAGATAGCGGTGGTTACTTTTTACACTACAAATTTGGAGGTGAATTAAAATATAATATTCTAACATTGATATGCTATGATCATCTTAACAAGTGTTGTATATCTGATATTTTATAAAATGTTATTTCTCTCAATCCAGAACCCTACCCTCCTATGCCTAAGAGTAATTTGGCAAAGCGTGGTCGATTGGGCTTTGACTTGTCAGACATTTCTGATGAGAGTGATGATGAACAGGGTCCAATAAAGAAAGCAGCTAAAAATCCACTGAACCGAGAAGGCAGAGAAGGAAACCTAGGATGGGAACCAGTATGTTACACCTTTATGTTGTAGTTGGTTATAGAGAACAGAGATTTGGAGGAAGCACAGGTCCTAATGAAAAGCAGAATTGCAGTTTATTTAATTACTATTTACCAACATCAGATTATTTGATTTTTAATTCTTAACCATTGTTCAAATAAACTTTAGGGCTGTTTCTGCACTATAACTTTGAATAACTAGACTTGTCCGCCGGACATTAATGTCCCAACAACTTGGAATTTGTCATAAAAGAGGTCAAAGTCAAGCAATCAACGGCAAGAGGTTGGCAACATAATAGATTTTCCATTATATGTGAATATAGTAAAAATCAATCAAGGGGTATAATCTAGTAAATACTGACCCAAGATAGAAGTGCTTCGCTTCTTGCACAACTACACACTAAGGTCTACCATCTGTGAAAGATTGGTCATAATCCCTTTATCAGTATAGGAGGAGTTGCTCACACAAGATTTAGTACATACATACAGATGCACGTATTTACAGACAGACAGAAAAACGTGTAAAAATCTATTTGAACAGAAAACATATTTTAATCCCATTAAATTGATTAATTAGCCAGTATGTTGTAGATAATAATATGATACAGATTTGATGGTGTAATTGATTTGTATTGTTCATCAATATAATTTGAATAACTGATTTCTTAAAAGTGTGTTAATAAAATAAGCTTTAAAACATGTGCTTTAAATAGTTAACCACATCAAGAACTAAAACTTGTGTCATAAAAAGATGGAAATAAAAAAATGTTATAGGAATGAAACGGAGAAACAACATCTACCCTTGTGATTCCAGATGCTGTAAATTGGTAAAGAAGGGTTAATTAGTTATTTTGTTTAAAGGTTACAGTGAAAATACAAGAAAACACTTTGTTCTAAGGCCAAACAGATAGGACTTCTTTGATATAAGCAAGGGGCGGTTTTGGTTATCATAGGTAAATGTAGTCCACAATCAGTCAACACTTCAACAAATTATTGTCCATTTGTCTGATAGTAAGAGGGATTTTGTCATGCTGTATACTATAGCCTGATAATTTGTGAATTACAATCAGAGAATATCTTATCAGATTTAGACCATTGCTATGTGAACAGCAGCTGTTTTTAAAACTTCTTTATGTTGATATAATCTCATACTAGACTTTAAACAAAAGTGTTCTCTAGAAACTGTTCACCGACTGTAGTGTTTTTGATCATTTGAGTACAAAATACCCTGACAGTTACAGGAAATACAGTTACAATTATATTTATCATTTATATGTACACTTCCAGGGATGAAATTGATTGGGTTCCAAGTGCTAATAAGTTAAGAAGCAACCTTTCACATTTACCCCTGGAGTTGTGATTTTTAAAGTTATATTTCTAAGTTTGTTGTCATCTTGTTTTGTTCTGATTTTCTGTTGACATGTTTCTCTTTGTTCTCATTTTACTCAAAAACAGTTTCTCTTTGTTCCCATTTTACTCAAAACAGTTATACATGTAATCAATGTGTAATATTCTAATTCTGTTTTAAGTATTTTATTCTAACACAGTGTACTACTAGTGTAATAACATGATCATTATAACAATTTTCATTTAACAAATGGCTTACCTATTACTGTAAAAACTGCCACTAAAAAGTTGTAAATATTCAGTTCATTTAAAAACTTAACATCTCAACCGTTTGTGTATTTTTAGTGGTAATTAAACACAAGACCATTTCATTGATATGTATATGATTTGCAGAAGCTGGCCATCAAACATATTCGAGAGTTGAAGGCTAGAAAGAAAGGAGACTATATTCCCCTCAAGTGTAAGATCTGCAATGATAAAACCTTCACAGCTGCTGCTACACTCCTCTACCACTACAGGAGTCATGCAGGCAAGTATTCAGAGTTAGAATGTGTACATTTTACATGTTTGGCGAGGAGCATTTTTAGGTCATTTTGGAAAATATTTAATTGCAAAAATGAGAAAACGTTCAAACAAAACCATGGTGTTATCAACAACATGCTAAAATAACTGCATGATTGAAAAACCCTTATATAATAATATAAAAATAAAAGTTTGAAATTGTGAACTAGTACTATAAAGATGTGCTATTTGCAAATGTTGATACAAGGTGGAACATTTACAAACCTGGTAACGTCCACAGTTTGTATTTCACAGTGAAAAGATATGTGACAATATTTTGCAATTGAAAATGTTTCACAAAAATCATTTCTTTGTTAATGAATATAATTTAACAAATCAGCATTGCCAAACTTAAATGGTTTCTTTTGTCTTTAAAATTTAATGATCAATTAAACTAGATAAAACTTTAGAGAGATCATGTTAAAACTTCATTTGTCAAAAAAGAAATTTAAGAAGGATTTCTGAATAATGAAGTGCCTTAAGTGTTATTTATTCCCTAAACTTTTTTTTTTCAGGGTTCAAACCGTTTGTCTGCCTTATATGTAACACTACGTTCACAAGACAGCACAGCCTCAACTATCACATGCTGATCCACAACAACCAAAGTCGCTTCACCTGTAAAGACTGTGGGAGAAAGTTCAGGCATCCGAGTCATTTCAAGGTTTGTAGAATACTCCCAACATCTGAAGATTTTAAATACAAGGATTGCACATAGGTTAGCAATTATCACCTGTGCTTGTATCTATTAGGTTACGGTTATACATGTAGTAATTTATTTTAGTTTGATTGTGAAACAAGAATTCTTTTGCCTAAATCACGCTTGAATCCGTTCCTGGAACCAGCCAGTACTAAGCAAATAGGGTAAAGTTTCTTGAACAATGGGAGCCTTCGATGGGGCTCAAACTTTTTTAGGTTTAAGCTGTTATTTTGATTAACTTAAATTTAAAATTATTACATTTTTTTGTTTGTACACTTTTTAACTGTTTTAAATGCTGTATGAGTGTACTACTATATTGTATGTGATCGAAGGTGATTGATTATTGTCCTATTTCAAATTCTCTGTATCCTAATGGTTCAATTGATATCAAATACAACTGTTTTATTAAACTTTGATTGCATAACCAATGTGTTGTCCTGCCACTCTTTTTTTTGAATGTAGTAAACAACACTTTCAAATTTGTTTGGAGTTAAGTCTACATGTAGCATTACACAAAAAATGTTGCTTGCAATGGAAATAAATTCACACTTTTCAAAGACTCTGAACTAATTTGTTAACAGAGCTGTATTTGTGTAGTTGAATGTTATAATGTTTGTAATTACTTGATAACCGATGCATTGGTTTTCTAGGAACATTTAAGAAGACACACAGGAGAAACTCCTTTTGAATGCAAGGACTGTGGCCAGAAGTTCAAAACCAGAAACACATATAAGAGGCATTTAAGGACGAGACATGGTAAACTGCTGACTGCATCTGGAATTCACCTCATGCCCACAGAAGAGTTTGCGAAGATCCGGACAAAGAAATATTCAATCCCTAGGGTTCCCTTGCCAGATATCTCGTACAAGATGCCTGAGTTGACCTTTACACAGCTTAAGAACAAAGTGAAGGATGATGGGAAGGGGGCAAAGGACAGAGATGAAGAAGTTATGCTTATTCAATCTGTCTGTCTGGAAGAAGTGAAACAAGGCATCAAGAAAGAACCAGATTCAGAAACAGAGGGAGATCCAGAGTTGGCCAATGTGTTAGCAGCTCTCTCACAAAATGGCGAAAACAACCTGCAGAATACAGAGAACGATGAGGACAGTGACGTAGATGTGGAGAAAGATGATGAAAATAGTGGGTTGCCAGTTCCGAAAAATTTATTCATGAATCAACATACCTACCAGGCTAAAGTGAACGAAATCTGTAAAGCAGAACCAATGATGTTATAGTTTTGTACTAGTCAAAACAAAGTTGTACATAGTTTTGCATTCTTTGGTTGTAAGTCAAACCATTCAGTATAAACTTGTTTGAGATACAAAAGTCACTCATTAACTTTTATGTTAAACTTTGTTATTTAACTATACCTGATTTTTGTAAAAAAAATATTTGATCAGCTTTTGTCCTATCTTTATATACTACTAAGAATTCTGTCTCAAGAAGTTATATATTTGTTTCAAATTGCATGGAAAGGCACACAAGTATCTTTTTCTGTCTTTGTTATGAACTAGTTATAATTGTTAAGTTTCATTCATTTGTTTTAAGCTCAGGAAGTAGAAGTGTTTTTACATATTTTCTATAACCCTGGCGTCTACATTAAGTCATAGACCTTAGCACCAACTTGCCCTGTCTGACAGGTACTCCTACAGACTACAGACATCTATTTTTACCAGATCTTCATGAAACTTGTTCACAATGATTCAAGGCATATCTCGCCCAAGTTCTATAACCAGCCAAATCTCTCCGGCACTCCTGAATTACAGCCTTTAAATTGCCCAAAACTAACTAAATTAGTAATGTCCGGTCAATAAGTCTTAAACAGTTTTCATTGGATTCTCATTACCATTGAATCTCCCACAAGTTTGACAGGCATATTTTGTGTCAGTTTGGAGCTCTTGTTAAATGTATGTAGAAAGTACAGCCCTGTTTGGGGTAATTGATATTCAACAAAAGTTTGGTATTGTGACTATAGGTGATAATTATTTGCACCTATATGTGTTCCTTTAAATATTGACTATAAAGTTGTCTATTCTATTACTGCCTCACTATGTCTAGAGGTAAATCTAGCTATATAAACTGAAACAAATGGGCAGGGGGAAGGTTGTTACTTGCTGCTAAGTTTGTATGAAAAGGTTGTAAGTGAGCAAGGTTTGCAAAAAGAATTTCTTCCAAAAATTCATCACAATTAAGGAACATAATTCCAAAGGATACAGGTCCTGATTTTACCACATTTCTTTTCTTTCAAGGTTATTTTTGTAAATGTTTTTTTATTGAATTTATACAAGAATTTGTTACAGCAGGACTGTGTTTCTTTTTTAAAAATGTTTTTGGATTTCAGATATAACAAGCAGACAGCAGAATGAAAATTGTATAATTCAAAGGAAATACGTTGTTAAGACTTTTGCATTTTAAACGTTTTCTTTCTATCATTAATTATACATATTACCGAATTGAACCATGAATTGTAATATAAATACTGATCCTAGCATTCTAGATAGGCATTGGGTTATTTTGTATATATTTTCACCTAGATCTGCTTTTGTTAGCGATGAATTGTTCCACTATTTTTGTG
>ENA-OREC01002559-OREC01002559.1-marine-metagenome-genome-assembly--contig:-NODE-2559-length-10102-cov-8.581646_pt1 | contig 10102 bp, 6 predicted proteins | sample MGYA00248626_ERZ508543 | MGnify/ENA primary metagenome ERZ508543 (study PRJEB26211, sample SAMN05518279) | marine metagenome | isolation source: Puget Sound, Washington, USA | host: Bankia setacea...
TGACTGGGGATTGAACCAGGGACCTCCCGCACTCGAAGCCAGCACTATACCACTAGGCTATCGAGGAGGCGGTCCTTTGACTGGGAATTGAACCCCGGTACCTCCCGCACTCGAAGCCAGCACTATACCACTAGGCTATCGAGGAGGCGGTGCCGTTTCTAGTGAGAGATATGTATAGTTTTGTTACTGGATAGCTCCATGCTGCCCATATGTCCTACTCGATTGGGTACACACACAAACTGTTAAAGGACAATGTCACATGATAGTATACGCCATGCTCGAAAGCTGGTGAGTATGCTATTAACTGGTTTTAACTTTTTATTGAACACAGAAAAAAAGATAAATTCAAAGTATAAACAAAACACATACCAAGAGTTAATAATCTTTTTAATGAACAAATGAGCAAACAATGGGGGAAATGAGTGTAGGCGCATGCGCATTTCTTCTTTGCTACTTTCACAAACGTACAATATATCTGACACCGCTTTATTTCTAAAAAATATAATCAACTATCAGACCTAAGACAATAAATAGGACCGACACACAAAATGGATTGTGCATCAGACAGATAAACGAAGTGTGTTGTTTTACCTTTATAAAACAGTGAACACAGTATTATAAGTTGTACGGTACACTGTTCAATCAAAAGCAATTACCATGTTAGTTTTGGCCACGTTACTTGAAAGTGTTGTTTCTTAAGACTGTATAATATTCCAAGGTAAACAATCCATATGCATTTTATAATTTTCAAATCATTCCGTTGATATTTCGCAACAAGGAAATGCAACTCCGATCAGGCGTTAAAGACATTTAGGTCGCGTAAGAGTTATCGGGAAATTGTATGTTTATTATAATAAGTATCGTACGAAAATGTCAATCATAATATGCATCAGTTACCTTAAACAGTTTAAAACAACGGAAGGAAACCGTTTGAAAAAAAATATACCGTAAAAAAAATATGTACAAATTCAGCATTCCGCATACATGAAGTATAAACTATTCAACCTTATAACAACATTTAAGGTGACAACGTGTTTACGCATTCGTGAAACACAAACGAGTGTTACACGATAACATGACGAAATCTAATTATAGGGAACAGTTCCATATACTTAACGATCAACTTTACTTTACAGATTTACAATAGACTAACTGATTTATATAAACGCGCTCAAGAATCCATTTGCGTAACTTGCCAATAAGAAACGTTTTCAAGAACCATTGCGTAAATTGTCAATAAGTAACGTTTTCAAGAACCATTGCGTAAGTTGTCAATAAGTAACGTATTCAAGAATATTGCGTATTTTACAAATAATGTACTCAGAAACAACTTTTACTTCTGGCGACTATGTTTAATACAGTTTTCATCCCTGGATGCATGAAGTTGTGTCGAAAGATATAGTCATTACGTGTCTAGTGTAACATCAACTGTTGTAAATTAAACAAATGTTAATCGATAACTTCTCTGAATAACAACACAATTGGGATCATGTTTTGATGACCATACGTTAAAGCAAATACATCTAAACCAAAACTAGAGAGAATGTCCGAAAAGTTTGGTTTAAATTGAAAGGTTGAATAAACTGTTTACATACTGTTGACCAACTGTTGACATACTGTTGACCAACTGTTGACGCAGTGTAAACTTATACATGTATAAAACAACGCGATGCTTTCATGATAAATCCGTTGACCAGCAACTCCTTTATTTAAAGCAATCACGTGGTTGGCCCTTACACGCTGATATGCAAAATTCGTCACACAATGCCTTGATAAACAGGTGAAAGCTTCACTAAGTGATAATCCAGCTAGTTCAAGCTGATAGATCTCAACTGTGTTAAACATTGTATTTCCAAACAGGGACGGTGTCTACAATTTAGCAATATGTGCTACATTGATTGGCCAACAGGGTTAAAATTTGACGCCAACTGATCAAATTGAAACCGAACGTTCACTGAGAGTCTAAATAACTTATTCCTTTGTTTAAATTTGACTGCTGAACGTGAAACTGCTTGAAAAAGTTGCCTTTTAGGTTTACGTTTAATGAGTCAGTGTTTTAGTGATGACTCAAACTACTTTATGTTAAACCAAGTATTTTTGAAAATGGATGACACCCTGACTGATTCTAACTACAATGCCTTCACACTTGGTAGCCATCAGTCATGGCTCGATTCCATACAGACAATACATACATAATTAACATTTTTCAAGAAGCTTTCATAATTTTTCTTACTTTCTTCCGATACATTCTCAAAGACTGGACGTGCTATTTCGTGTTTAAGAAGAGAATAATAAGCGACAGTACGTCAAAAAGGTTAACACAAGATTAAAAGGCAAACCAACTATATTGTTTATATCATGTGTCAGAAATACAGGCATGTAGAAAACACAGCAGTTCAATCAATGTAAGTAACCATATCGTATGAATTTTGTTTAACATGTTGTAAACCGTAGTAAGTCAATTGTGCGAGTAAGTTAAGATCTTTGTCTTGTTAAGTTGGATATGCCAGCTAAGATAAAGCTTACTTCTGTTCATCACAAACCCAAATATTGTGTATATGTATTGGCGATAATGCCTCACACTGAGTTAAACACTATCATATAATACAGAACAATAACTTTCAAACAATGTTAAAGCCACTTGTGTGTTATCTACAACCCGAGCAATTCCATCTGTGCTTGTAATCCACTGGCTGGCCCTCCTGCTCCACCCATACCACCGCCCATACCACCTCCCATACCACCGCCCAAACCACCTCCCATGCCTCCGCCCATGCCTCCGCCCATGCCGCCGCCCATGCCGCCGCCCATGCCTCCTCGTGCGCCCATTCGTCGTTCGATAGCAATTTGTTGTGCGTCTGTCATTTCAAATGGATTTGCAGCTCCGCCACCTCTTGCAGGTCTGCCCATACCTCCGCCCATACCTCCACCCATACCTCCACCCATTCTTCCTCCACCCATTCCTCCTGCTGCACCTCGTCCACCAGCACCTGGAGTAGGTCGTCCACCTGGTCCTCTATATCCCGGATCTCCTGGCTCTAGAGGTTCAGGACCCAATCCAAACGCTTGCATCATTTCGTTCATCATTCTCTGCTCTAATAGGAACGTTCGTCGCTGCATAGCCCTGTCACGTGGAGAGCCGCTTGCTGCTGATTGCCCCAGAGCGCTACGACCAGCACCGCCTCGTGAACGTGGACCTCCGCGACCTGGTCTGAGAGGGATCATTCTTAGAGATATTCCCAAAGCTCTCTCAACAGCTGGTACAATCTGAGCTATGTCAGCGCTGTTAGCCACCAATGGGTTGACACCGGATCTCATCAGCATCTCTGGAGTTAGACCAATAAGAATAGACAGCGGGTCGACACCTGGTTTCATGTGATCCATAAACATTTGACGAACGTGGTTTCTTGTAGCTGCATCTGGTCTTACTGGAATCTTACGTTTTGGTTTTGGTTTTGGTGTGGTAGGTTTAGGTGTAGTTGTTGTTGTTGTCGTCGTCGTCATTTTTTGTTGTTGCTGTTGTTCTTGTATCTGTAGAAGTTTGATTAAAGTAGCGGCATCAAGACCTAGACCGTTCAAACCACCAGCCAAATCAGGTTTGGTTGTTGTTACAGGTGATGCTGTAGTAACTATTGGTAGTGGTGTAACCATTGGTAGTTGTTGCTGGGATGTATCAAAGAAGCTCATCCAGGCGGGGTCGATAATTTGTGGCATTGCGGCTAAAGCAGGGTTGACTGTAGCGACAGGTTGAGCCTCAACTGGTTGAAGTCCTGCGGCTGCAAGAACAGCTTGCCAGGCGGCCATTGTAGCAGCATCGGTATCTTGTCCTACAGCGGCCCCAACAGCGCCAATTGGTGTAAAGGAGGATGTCGAGTTAGTGTCTGTGGCGTTAACATTTGTTGCGGTAGCATTGACTTGAGAAACGGTGATATTTATTTCTGTATATTCAACCAAACCTTCGCTAACTTGCGTTGCATTGGCAGCAAGACCAGCGGCAGCGTCGGCAGCAGCAGCTTCAACTAGAGCCTTCCTTTTCGCTTCAGCCTCTATTCTCAGTTGTTCTACTTCAATTGCCTTTTGTTTAGCGAATGCTGCAGCCCTGATTCGTTCTTGTCTCTGTCTTTCTTCCTCTGCAGCTCTTTGTTTGGCCATTTGGATTGCTTGAAGACGCTCCTTCTCCATTCTGATACGATCTTGTTCTAACTCAATGCGTTGTCGTTCAAGCAGTTCTCGTTGTCGGAGTTGTTCTTTCTTTAATGTTTCTAACTCCATTTGTTGCCGTCTAAGCGCTAACTGTTGTTTTCCGTACTCGAGTCTCTGTTTCTCCAACGTTAACTGTCTTTGTTGTTCACGTTTTTGTTCTTCTAGACGTCTCAGTTCTTCTCTCTGTTTTATTACAAGTAAATCGTATTCGGTTTTAGCACTCATTTCTCGTGCACTAATCTGTTGCTCTTTTTGAGTTCGGGCAACGTCGACTACCACAGCATTTGATACGTTGACTGTTGCAGATGTACTGACAATTTGTTGCACTGTAGATGCTGCTGGAGTTGTCGCCGCAACAGCGATAGTCACATTAGAAGCATTAGTTGAATACACCGAAGAGGAAGGTACAGATGCCGATGGAGACGAAGGAACGTAATCCGTAGCGAATGAAGATACAGATGACGATGCTGAAGAAGGTACAGATGATACCGAACCAGAGGAAGACACGGATGACGAAACGGAAGACGAAGAAGATGAAGACACGGATGAAGAAACTGAAGAAGCAGCGGTAGTGTCGTTGACGGTTGAAACAACAATTTGTTCAGCACCTAATCCTTCAGCTGCAAAGTCAAATGAGCCTTGCATTGGATCTGCTATCGGTGTTTGTACGTCGGAAGCGCTTACAATTTGTTGTGTCACGGTTACAGGTGCTAAAGATAAATTTGTGGCCATGCCCATATCGGTACCCATGCCCATACCCATATCCATACCCATATCCATGCCTATGCCGGTGTCCATACCTATACCCATATTTGTACTCATACCCATTCCCATATCGGTACTCATACTCATACCAAAGCCAGTGTCCATACCCATACCAATGCCGGTGTCCATACCCATACCAATGCCGGTGTCCATACCCATACCAATGCCGGTGTCCATACCCATACCTGTGACGGTGTCCATTCCCAGACCGGTGCCTATGCCAATGTCGGTGGCCATACCAATTTCGTTTGTTATAGCAGAGGTACTAACGACGGTGCTTATACCAGACGGAACATCAGTGACGATCGGTGTGACATTATTGGTTGCTGCTGTTGTTGCTGTGGTGTCTGTAGATACAATTGATTGATCAACTGGTAAAATACTAGTGTGAGCCCACAAAAATTCAGAGCCAGTGCCGATTTGACCGAGCGGAGTGAAGCTTTGAGCAGTTTGTGACGTTTCTGCTTGTGTCCCAATGGTGCCTGTAGTTTGATAATCAGCTACTGTGGCCTGAGTGGTAGTCTGTGGCTCGGTGACGGCGCCAAAGTTAGTTCCTAGCAAATCAGCAAGACTTATAGTTTGAGCAGGATCAACAGCTGTGTTAAACATATTCATCACAGCGTCAATATTTGTGTTTGGTCCAACTGGAGTATCGAAATAAGAAGGATTAAGGATTTGCGAAAGGGTAGTCAAGTCGAGCTGACCTGTTTGATCAATTGGCTGGTTGTTGTTGGTAAGGATTGACGGATCAACTGCAGCGTTGGTAGACATAGGACCTTGTGGTTGAGCATCGAAAATTACGTTGCTAAGTAAGCTCTCCATACCTGCAAGGTCCATTTGCGCGGTACCAGCAGATACACCAGCTCCTGTGGTCATAGAGGGGTCGACTCCAGCAGTACCTTGTGCTTGGCCACCAAATAATGTATCAGCTATATAACGTTCCATTGCCGCTACGTCCAAGTTAGCCCCAGACGTAGCATCGATAGTGATATCTGGTGTTTGACTGGCGGTAGTTGTAGTAGTACCAACGGTTGTAGAAGTTGTAACTGGGGTGACAGTGTTGATTGATGCTTGTGCTGGTGGCTGGGGATCGATAGCACCGGTGTTAATAAACTGTTCAATGGCTGCCATATCATTGCCAAACATACCAAGTATAGGGTCCATCTGAGATATGTCCATAGTAGTGTCTACAGCTGGCTGAAGAGCACTTGCAGCACTTGCAGTATTTGTGGTATCTGTAACAACTGTTTGAGCGGTGTAGTTAGCTAAAAACGATGCAACGTCGGGTGTAACAACACCAGATATTGACATTGACGAAGCTTCTGGCGTAATTGAGGAAGTTAGCGATGAAGATGACGTCGATGATGACGTTGCCGACGAAGAACCAGATGAGATGGCTTGTCCAACTTGGACTTGAGTGTCTGTGTTTGTTATTGGTTGTTCGTTATATGTGATAGATGGCTCTTGGATGGTTGCAACACCCATTGCTCCAATTTTTACTGTCTCTGTCTTGGTGGCCGGCTTGGCTACATTCTTCTCCATCGCTCCTGATTGAGAAACGATTCCAATCTTTGTTGGACCTACATTTGAAGATCCAGCTGTGTTAAACATATGTTCTTCCATTGTGTTTGTATTTGCGTTAGCAGATGAACCAGTTGACGCTGTTGTCGACGTGGTAGCCTTGGTTACGGTTGTCTTCATCTCGTTGATTTCGGCGGCTACGACCGGAGGGGCAGCTGGAGCCGTTGATGGTGAGGATGGAGTATTGGCGGATCCAGATTTAGATGAAGCAGACATTTGTTGCTCCATGTTAAGTATGGTCATCATTTCTTCAATAGTCATTCCTTGCATTCCAAGGTTGACGAACTCTAGCGGGGGCAATGGTGCTGGGGCAGCTGTAAAAGAAATAAATGTAGAGTGAGTTTTGCGAAATCTAGTTTACTTTTTTTTAAACATATGTGATTGTTGTCTGTAACCGGTTTCGTTTATTAGGACAACGGTTTTCTTTACAAAGAAAGTTATCTTCACCAGCATACGTTAAATAGTTCCACTGAAGCTGTATCGTTTATATGCGAATCAGTGAGTTAGTTACCTGCTGGTGGTGCGGCCTGTAGGTTAGCTGTAACACCGGCGTCGATAAGTTGCTGCTCCACTCCTCCAATATTTCCTAAGCCAATGCCAAGGTCTGCCAAATTACCCAGTCCAAGACCTAAATCTGCTACCCCGGGGCTTAATGGTCCGAGGCCGGCTAAAACTGGCTGTTTTACTATTGGCTTTTTAGGTGCTGCCGGTTTTGGTTTAGACGGCGTAGACGGTTTAGGAGCAGCTAGCGCTGTGGCTTCCGCCTGTATCTGGGCTAAAGCTAGAGCTTCCATTTGAGTTTGTGCCTGTGATTGCATCTGCGCTTCAGCGGCCGCTTGTGCTAATGCCTGTACGTCCACTTGGGCAAGGGCTGCAGCTAATGTGTTAACGTTGTTTTGTTGTTTAACCTGAGCTGGTCTAGAGGCGGCTTGTGCCATAGCTTGTGCGTCCGCTTGGGCGAGGGCTTCAGCTATTGCGTTGACGTTGTTTTGTCGGTTAACCTGTGCTTGTGAGGCGGCCGCGGCTTGTGCCATAGCCTGTGCTTCAGCTTCGGCTTGAGCGAGGGCCTCAGCTATTGTGTTGACGTTGTTTTGTTGGTTGACCTGTGCTTGTGAAGCGGCGGCGGCTTGGGCCATAGCCCGTGCTTCCGCTTCGGCTTGAGCGATGGCCTCAGCTATTGTGTTGACGTTGTTTTGTTGGTTGACCTGTGCTTGCGAAGCGGCGACGGCTTGGGCCATAGCTTGGGCGTCCACTTGAGCGAGTGCCTCAGCTATGGTGTTAACGTTGTTTGGTAGGCTGGGCTGTGCTGGAGTAGCGGATGAAGATGAGGATGATGTAGAGGAGGACGTTATAGCTACCGAGGAGCTTGCTGCCGTCAGAGGATTTGCCAAAGGGTTACCAATGGCTGAGGTGAGAGGATTTGCCATAGGGTCACCGATTACTCCCATTGCCTCACCGAGTTGACGGATCAGTTGTTCACGCGTTTTCTGGATGGCGGGGTCGACTGATGAGTCCGAAACCATATTGTTTTGACCGGATCCTGTGTAATAGAGCAGAAATAACATGCATTTAATTTCATTTCGCTGTTGTGCTACAGTGTTTTGCTTAAATAAGAGTTCAACAGTTCATTAACTACTAGTTCTTGCTAACCAACGATGTGATTTCGATTTCTTTCAATTGCAACCCTTACTTTACTATCGTCATCTAAGCACATTTCTGTGGCTAGCATGTAATCCCTTGTTAGCATTGTTAATATTTGAACTCCATGCTAAATGCATCCATTTATTCAGACCAGTACAGGCGGACGCAATCAAGGACCCGTTTAAAGCTAGGCACCGATTAGCAATTATGTCACCTAGTCGCGTAAATCCGGTGTAATATAATTCATATTCACTACGAATAGTATTATATTAGACGTATGTTATATAATGTGTTGGAGAAGACTTGGTCTGTTATATGCCCTATAAAATGACATGACCTAATTTTGAATGTTACAGCTTTGTTTTCTTATTCGCTAGATTAATTTACCGTCATGCGATATAATGAATCTCAGTTGTGTTGACATTTCAATACAAAACTCGTCAAAGAAAAGGTTACCAATTTTACCAAAGGCTGGCTGAACAGGGAAATTGTTAAAATGATTGCTATGTAAGCTTTCTATATGGCATACCTAAGATGGACGAGAGGATACTGGGTACATTTGAGGCGGCGTCGGGACTCGGACCAGTTGGTTCAAGGTTCGTTGTATCCATGTTCTGTGTTGGATGATCAATTCCAATCTGACCAGACAGAACTTGTTCTACTGTGGGCTGATAACCAAACCTGGCCAAACTCATGGTGGCGCTACGTATCTCTGCCATTGTCTGAGCTGGGGACTCGTTAAAGGAGGTACCTGTAAAGATCGAATGTATAAGTATTTCCCTATAACCATGTGTGGCAAATATGCATGTAAAGTACCCTTCGTGTTATACATATTATACTCGTAGATGTAATCAAAGTACCCACGCGTCTCCAACTCTGTATGTTGATGAATTTATTTTAAGAAATTATCAACGAAGGGTTTGTTTTAAATATGATGTAAGACAAATTATACATTCTTCTTAAGGGAGGCGACACATCAATAGTGAAAGGAAGTATTATTGAATTTTGAGTAAACACATCAGACGAATAACACGGTCATCAAGAATATGCTCAATGATAACCAGGGAACGAAATATAGAGTACAAAACTACATTTTCAGTGAAATATCGAATTATATAGTGACGAATAGATATGTATTTTTTTACGATTGGAATTGTCATGAGTAAAATAAATATATTGTGTCCAACACGAGTGAGCTATAATTTGATATTTTAATTAACAGTTTAATAAATATTCATACATTATGCTTTTAATCAGAAAAAAACGGGTATTCAATATAAGTGTCTAACCTATATTTTCGCCCAATCAGATGGCCGTATATTTTGTGAGAATTTGAATGTCTATTTCAAAAAGACAGCTAATACACCGGTGTATGGAAATATTGCGTTGTATATAGAATATTGTCTGTCCAAAAATAGATTTTACACTAAGATGCTTAGACTACATTTGGTCTGTATCTTCATCATTACGATGCCACGGGTTCTCGCTGCGCTCGCACTGTCAGGCCTCTTTATCGTGAAGACACTGACAAATGTAGTATAACTATTAGTAGTAGTTGTCGTACTAGTCAGGAAAGTATAATACTGATTTGTATATCACTGATTGTTTTCCCTTTACTATTCACAAATACATAAAGTAAACTAATTAAGTTAATTATGCGCATATACTATGTATTATATGTGTGTATATGAACGTATATTCACCCATAAGTAAAAGTGCGTGAGTGCGTGTATGCGTGTATTTGTACATGTGTGTTTGTTAATTAATTGTTTTTATTCTAAAATTCAAACTGGTGTATTTGTAGAAGGCCATGTTTACATGTGTACACTATTTTATATATCTCTGTATGCTACCTTCTAAAAATAAAGAATATTTATTTTAATTATTACCACTCTGATCAGCGACGTATTCC
>ENA-OREC01002560-OREC01002560.1-marine-metagenome-genome-assembly--contig:-NODE-2560-length-10101-cov-14.759477_pt1 | contig 10101 bp, 2 predicted proteins | sample MGYA00248626_ERZ508543 | MGnify/ENA primary metagenome ERZ508543 (study PRJEB26211, sample SAMN05518279) | marine metagenome | isolation source: Puget Sound, Washington, USA | host: Bankia setacea...
TTCGACCTTTGAATGCCATGTATAGTGTAACTTTCCTGGGTTCTTCGACCTTTGAATGCCATGTATAGTGTAACTTTCCTGGGTTCTTCGACCTTTGAATGCCATGTATAGTGTAACTTTACTGAGTTCTTCGACCTCCAAACATCAATAAGACTAAATTCTTCCATGATATTGTGTATCTTTTTTTTCTACATTTTACATGCGTTTTGAGTTTTCCCTTTTTCTTATCTAAAGTCAGATTTAAAATTGTGTTGAAGTCTCCCGCAATAACTAAATGTTGATCACTTATGTCAGATGTATAGTGTTCGAGTTATGAGAAAAAATCAGAGTTATCATTATTAGGCCCAGTAAATATATATTAGTAACATCATTGTCGTCAATTTCTAGTTCTAACGCTAAAATTGTTCCTTCAACAACTATATTACACTTTTTAATTTTAAAAGTTCGATTGGGATTTTATAAAATAGACACCCCTGTACTGTTTGAGCTTATTCCATTGAAAAAACATTGTCCGCCCCACTCCTGTTCCCAAACCTTATTTAAAGCTTCGGTCAAATGCGTCTCTTGCAATAAGCATATGTCAAAATCTTTATCTTTTAACCATTGACAAACTTGTAAACGTTTCTTTCTTGCCCCTAGCCCCTTAACATTTAATGAGTATATCTTTGTGTACATATTATGTTTAAAACGTGTACACTAAACAGCCAGTAATTTAAGCTGGGTAAAGTTTCATGAAAGACGTTTTTGTTAATAAAGGTTATGTGACTATGTTTAAGTGGGCATTTACTCATCTGTATTTTGTATTTAATAAGAGATCATGAAAAGTTGGTATTGACACGAAGTTTGTGTATTTAAGGCGTTCTTCAAAACCTGCTTTTCTGATTACATTAGCACAGTCACATGTGATGTTTGTTTTAGTTTGTCATTTTACTTTCTACGGCCATGGCAGTTCAAGCCAGTAGTTGAAATTAGTGTAGTTTACCACCTGTATATGGTCATTGTAGTCTCGGTATCTAATAACACCATCCTGTGTCCAGGCTGAGGAAACTGATTCGGTTTTCTTCTTTCTCACGCAGCTAAACACCTTGATTTACACGTGTTATGTCCTCGTTCATGTAAATGACCTTTGAGAGTCTTCTTTCTTCTCGCTGCGCTCGCGCCCCTAGCCTCTTAATCGTGACGACACTGACAAATGTACTCTGACTATTACATAACAATTGTCCCGAACCATATATTGATTTCAACAAACAAGTTTATGCATCATGCATACCTTTAAATCAAAAGCTATATGTACGAGTATATCTGTTTAACCAGTGTTGGATGTGATGTTTAAATGGCCTATCAAATAAGATCCTATTAATTGTATATTCGATGCATGAACATGTAGTTACCATTAAGCTTTATCTCCCTGTCACTCTACGAGTTGTATACATTCACATTTATCAATTAGATGCATCGACACATTTGAGGAAACTTTAAACCAGGTAACGTATGTACTGTTTCTGTTACACGTCAGCGTTCCGAGGGACAATTCAACAAACACAATCTCGTTTGGATTGATATGCATATGGCAGGAAAGTCAACTCTCCGTTTAATGAAATCACATGCTGTCATTAAATTCCCTTTAACAATGATGACGTAATAATGGGACTTATTTACCAACACCGAATTAATGCACGTGTTTTAGCTGTTTTAAAGACGATTGCGTCCTTGCTAAGGTATAGCAACACATAAGTAAAAAGAAAAACAATCGATTTCATTTTATTCAATGGATTGTGAATGCCTCGTTTCGAAATTTCGCTTTAGACACCCAGACTGACACTAAGTAAACCGAACAATGTCATTGGATATATTTCTACAGAGGTTCCCCTGCGGAAATAATAACACCGTCACATTAAGTATTCATGGTAACACTATTTAACTTCTAATTGCTCGGGAAACATCAACAGCCGTGTGACTTCCGTTCAAATCCTATTTCTAGCTGTTGTTGATGTACTATTTTATTGTTGTCATGGTGATTTGTATATACAGATCGAATAAAAACATATGTTTAAACTAAATCGTTCACGGAACAAAAAGCATGTTTAAGTAGTATATCGTGGGTATGCGTCAATAGGTGCATCCTTGGCCCACAGTAGTGTTTGTTTATGTACATTTTATGAACGATCTTCGTAATCGGTGGCTCTTTTTCAATCAGAGCTAGGCTATATTTATTAAATTCAATATTGTATGTAACAGTAACTCTTGTTTGACTATGGATGACTGGCATTGACGTGTGTATCCTCCAATTGCACTTGTGTATATCAAACTCACAATAGCTGAACTCATTGTACCAAGTTGAATCTCGATTGGAACCCAATGACATATGTTAGAGGCGGCGTGGCGCAGTGGGTAGCGCGTCTCACTCGTGATCGGTGGATACTAGTCAGTCGTGAGTTTGAGCAAGAAACTTTACTCTAATTGCTTAGTACTGGTTGGTTCCAGGAACGGATTTGAGCGTGATTTACATAAGCAAAAAAATGCTTGTTTCACAATCGAACTAAAATAAATTAGTATAAACTAATGACATATGTTGGTATCCTGCCAATGAAATCGACTGCAATAAAGACAACACTTTATATAACCTCATCATATAGTTCGAGATTCGATGTCAGTCATGTGTGTGAGTATTGGAAGTGTACATTTTATCATCAATAAACTACTTTATATTGACGCACACCATTTCAAATAGTTTAAATTAATTCCTTTGATATAGGAAGAATGTAACGGAACTCAAACAAGCCGGAGTCGATTTTCTGTTCTACTTTTGACGTGTAATCAATATGTTGCCGGATCGCATTTCCAGTCGAAAACAAGTTGAACAATAATCATCCCTATCAACTTGGTTGTTGGCCAGTTGTATATGAAATGTACATTCGTGTATTCTGTTAGTGTGGTAAACGTTGAGTTGCCGTATATCATTGTTTTGTGTAATAGAACAGTTTAGTGGCGCAAGTGTACACTTTTCTGTTCATGTCAAGAAGTAAGCGTTACTATCACTCATGTGTTAAACATAGTATCGTTAACGACGAGAGGATGGGAAACATATTGAATTCGTTGCCAAAAACTTTCTAGTGACCTACAAGCCAGTTTGTTAAATTGACAGGACGTCATAAATGTTTCAACATATCATGTTTAAATAAAAGTGTGGATGTTTAATGATCATTTCAATAGAATGGATAATATCCTGTAGTATCTTTATTTGAAAATGCCGAAACTTTGTAAACATGACACAATAGATGAATCCTCTGATGATTATAATACTCGTTTAGAAAATCCTGAAATATAAAGAAACGGAATAAGAACAGAACATACATATTAACAGAAAATAACAATTAAAAGGTGCCCTAAAGGTTATTAAGCACAATTACACGGACGAACAACTCACACCAAGATGTTACATTAGGATCAAATGCCTAAGAGGCTTGACTGTAAACTAGTTACCATTGTCAAAATTGTTTTCTACATACATGATTTATGATATTCGCATGTCACTGAAGTTGTTATGTCAAATTGAACACATTCTTGCAAAGGATAAGATATGGGTTAGAAACAACAAATCATGACGAGGCAATTGCCATCGACATAAGGCTGCTAAAATAAAATGAATCTTTTTAATCGATCGTCGAGCCAATACGATTGTCCTTCTTCAACATTGCCTGTCATACTATATGTTTACACTCACAAAGCGTACTGACCTTTGACATCGATTCCCTAGCTAACTTTAGTGATTTAGGCAATGATGTGATTGTTACCTATCATACAATTGCTATAAATCAATGATAAGTTGAGTGCAACAACGTGTTTGGCTGGATTTGTTCATTTGAAAGACGTACACAACAGAACAGAAGTATGCCTACTTGCCAAGACGTCTGTGTATGAACATGTTTACAAAGTCACGTACATCATGTATTTTGCGTGACCTGGGTTTGTTTTTCTTTACACGCATCTTCGCTTTCCGAGCTTCATTATGTTCATGTGTCAATTGCTGTCTACGTATATTTCCTTTATCCTTCGTGTCTCTAATTCTACAGCATAATACGTGCCGATCACGTGTATCCCATCTACAATTTGGTACTCGTTCTGTGTGTGGTTCACATCGGTAACCTGCAGGGTAACATTTGCAATCTTCAATCTGTACAAATTGTCCATCTGAAACGATAACATACAGGTTGAAATTCATTTCTTTTGCATGAAGATATACGATTGCTATTACCGAGTTCTGCTGCATTCACAACCTCATCACTGACGTTGTTTTAATCAGAGTTGCAGTTCATTCTAGCTGCTCTGACTGTTCTAATCACCAATAATACAAGTTTATTGCGATGAAGACTCAGTTAGTAAATCGTTAACAAAACTGCTATATAAAGATGCTTTGTTTTGTTTATGACACTTATGTTATCATGTTCATAAGTATAATAATTCCATTTTATAAACTGTTTTGACAATTCAAAGGTAGTCAGTTTGGTGAATCAATTCGTTTTACTCAATTATCGGCCACATATCCTTCAAATTGACGAAGTGCGGACATATTAAACATACATGAAGTAATCGAAAACAACTACAAATCTGATACTTAAAATGCAGTATCAGTTTGCAATTGACCTACCGAAAGTGTTACTAATACACATTCAAAAAAAGAAGTATATATTCAATACTCGCTTGACTTCAGTTTCATAGACGCGGTATGAAATGCAACACACGATATGTGACCACTCCAGATTGTGGTGTAGTATTTAAGATAGAGATGTTGTGTGTAATACGAAACAAAAGTAAACATTAAAGAAACTGTTCATATTGTTTAAAAAAGAAATGTATTGCTTCACAATTACAATCACATTCGACTATCATGACAATGATTGGCTGACCGACTAAACTTCAACTTTAACAATCATTGTATACGGGTACATTTCAAAATAAGATTCATATATTTTTTTATAGTTGAAAATATAAATACACGGAAAGTGTTGTGGCGTTGCCTTTTAAAAAAATAATTAGTTCCTTGTGTTGTTTGTCAAGGATATTAATTGCAACATGTTTTGCACACTTTATTTAGTTTACTTAGATAAGTTACATTAATTACGAGTGTAAAGAAGTCCATGATAATATAATGATATCGCGAGTGTTATATTTTATCTTCAACTTATAGTTATTCTGACATAGCACTATATATGAAAAGGTAAGTTTGGTGTGCACCCTTCTTGGTACAATTTTAACAGACCCGCTTTTGTCTGGTATAATTCTTATGGCAATCAATTGTTATAGGAAAAGCACGTGACGATGTTTTGGTTAAGCTTATTCTAAATTCAGTCTGTCTTAGTTTGTCTTGTTGAACTTCAAATTTGAATTCATGCTTAAAATGACCGTATGTTGTCAGACGATTAGAAAGAAAGTTATATGGTACAACCAACTGTGAGTAAAGACATTCAACGTTTTAGATTTCATTGTAATTAATTATATACAGATATATTTGCTTGTCCATACGTAAGTAAAACCGCATACATATGTTTTACATGATATGCTCTTGTCCGTTTTTTTGTTAATTTATTTACGTTCGATTCCGATGCAAGCAATTATACTTATTTACATACAATTGAATCCATAACCAAGCAATGAGGTTAACATTTCTTTTTTCAGAGAAACAAAGGAGGTATTGGTCGAGTTCGAACCACAAAACCGAAAGGCTGCCCTTTCTGCATGTTTAATTGCCTTTTAAATGTTTAAGCCAGGTTCTAGAGCAATACATACCTAACATATTAGATCGATAATGAATGTTATAAAAAGACGCTATGTTGATATTGGCAACCATTTTAGATAACAGAATAAAGATAAAGAAACAAATGTCCAACCCATTGACGTTGTTATGGACAGGTTACACATACCAACTGGATAAAGAAACGTCACTAGTAATCCCAAAACACAAACTGTTTTAGAGTTGATATACATTGTGACATTTACGATGCTTTACTCAACTTGAGTCTGGTGAACAATTTGCTGCGTCTTAAGTAGATTCTTCGAGGATCATATGCAGAAATAACCCTGTCATCTTATCTGTATGTATTTATACGATCGTATAGGTTACGGTTGTACTCCCAATGATCATTTAACAATACTATTATGCAAATTGATTTCTCTCTCCATAATCCTACATGCATAACGCATGAGTCTGTTGAATACAATCTCTTATTTATGTTGAATTTGATATTTGTTTGTAGTGACCCTTTGCTTTAGTTATCTAGATACTGTTTTGTATAAGTTTACTTACGGAGTGATGCACTTATTTAAGATGAGGGTGATGATGATGATGTAGTTAGGGTATTTCAAGGCTGATATTGTGAGCATGCATCACATAATATGCAATAATAATGAGATTATTTGAGTGGGGTAAACTGACTATGCGCTATTAGTTCTAGGCTATAAGTTGGAATCGAACTATTCAACTGTGTAATGGGAATTTTGTCTGTCAATACTCTAGAGCATATACCATATTTTAGACTGTTAACTAACATACAAGAATAGTTGTTTATGTTTCAATAAAATATAAAGATAACAAAGTCGAATATTATCCGGACAAAGTGTATTTTGGATATCTACTGTGATCATACCTATTCTATAGGTTTAAAACAACACATTGTTTCATTACATTTAACTGGTAATCATTAACTAACTTAAGTATGAAGAAACTAATACTTATGTAATCAATTAGCAAAACAATAATACAACTAATGTAGGTATATTAGAAATGTTGCTCAATATAAACTGTAATTATTAAATATAAACGTTTTTTTGCGTTTACTGCGTTTAAGACACTATACCTGTAGACAAATCAAGAAGCTTACATCGTTTTCAAAACTTCTTGAAATTATGCAGGTTTAATTACATAAAATGGGTAATATAGGCTATTTTAACATGGGTGCCGATATTTACAAATTGAACAGTTGAATAACGAAATGTCTGCTTGACGCTGTAACTCAGATGCGAAACCAGTAGTTTACATCTGAAGTCAACACGCCAGGCAGATGAGTTTCCACCAATTACTCTTGTTTTTATACACACGGAGGGTATGTAACCTTAGTTTTCTTTAAGTAAGTGTTTAAACATTGTAAGCTAAAATGAATACAGTTTAAAATTTAATGTAGAGACGTAACCAACTGTAGAGGTATAATCATTTGAAATACCACAGTTGTGTTTTGGTCAATGAATGATTGAAATACCTATATTCTACAAGTTCACATGCGTTAGATCATTAGCTGGGCCCCGCCCGACACGGAGTGTTTCAATCTTATAAGCCCAGAACACTTCCAGGGCAGCTAAACAGTAGAAATCATAGGATCACTACCCTTCATTTGATAGCGTCCAGTTCTCCTGTTCTCCGTTTAGCCATAGCCAGGTGGATGCTCTTTCTTCAGCCTGTCCAAGCTATTTCACTGCAGCTCTGCGTTGGTTTCCTTCTTTGCATAGGGAGCTCAATGTGATCCATATTGAGTGTGCTTGAACACCATGACACACCAACTCTATTTGGAACAGCCAAGTTTGCCATCCACACTGTTTGCACAGAGTGTGTGGGTCTGTGTACTTAGAGTTCTTCATTTTGTATGCATCTCTCATCACTGTAGGTTCAACAATGATAAGGGTGCTTGGTAGCCTTGACTGGATTACAATGTCTGGTCTGGATAATGACTGGCAATTGCAGTTTCTTGTCCAGGTCTGCTTGGGGTGTCCAGTGGCTTGTTTGTTGTAAGATGTCCTGCTTCTTCTCACCATCGTGGTGCCTTCTTTGACGAATGGGAGGTGATGCCTGTGTTTCCCGTTGGATGTTTATCATTTGTTCCAGTTCTAATATGTGGGCAAGCTCTCTTGAGACCAAATTATGGCGTCATCTGTATCTTCATTGACTAAGGATAAAGGTAGTATGTTTTGGTTGTCTGTGAGGTACCATTGGCAGATATTGATGGGTGAACACAACTGTTTTGTAAGTCGTGTGCGCTTGTTTAATATGTTCAATATCTTTGGAGCATAGTAAGGTTGTTCAATCTGTTGTCTACGTTTGACTTATAAATGCCGTGTCATCCTGATGGCTGAACTATCGAGTGTCGTGATTCTGAGGCATATATATATGGGCGGTACTCTTTTCCTGGTATCTTAAAGGCTTCATACAGGACTGGAAATGTTATAATGTGTTCTGTTATTAGTTAGGCGATGCTTCACAAGAACACGAGTCCAATCAACGTCTTCAATGACATGTCCTTCAAGGAGCAACGTTTGACATATTGTGACAAAACAATTCTAATTCATTTCGTCATGCTCGTGGATCCTTAACATTTTTTACAATGAATTATTAACTATTATGTATTGTTATACATGGTTGCAAGTATAGGTAAGGGTACACTCTCTGTCTTCTTGGCTGTTCTGCAAGGGTTAACTATATCCTGTTTGGTCTTTCTTGTCTGATCTTTATTACATAGTAGACTTGTATGGAAAATATTCACATGAGAGAGTGGACGACCTTGTTTATTACTGGGGGTAGGTACAATTGTAAAGGTTTATATATTTACTGTTGTGTACATATGTCAGACTTCGGCTTTGAATAAGGGATATCATCTATCCAGGGACTATGTAGTGCCTAATGAAGTACATGTAACAAAATCCACCACATATAATGTATTCTTAAAAGTATAGTCAACACACAGGTACATAGGTAAGAATGTATGTATTCATTAAAGCAAAACAAAATCGAAATGAACTGCCATTTCTATGCGAAACTCTCAATTGTACATACATGTATAAACTTCATAATACATGTACGTACACACCACAAACAACTCATTTATCATGTAAGTAAGACAACTGGTACATTCACATGTGGATCAGTCTGGTATAATATGATATGTAGAACAGTTTGTCTTTCTCAACTTTAATGTTTTATATATAAGTAATTAAGATCATGCTAGAACGTATATACTATACAGAACAATACACACACATGTAAAGCATCTTTTTAATTACCTAATGGTTTCATCGATTCTATAATGAATTTGAATAATGAGTGGCTCGAGAAAACTAACCAAGTCATTTGGAATGTCATTGTTACAGGAGGCTATTAGAATACTAATACATTGAGCACACACTGCATGTTTGTGATAGCTCTATGGTGTTTCATTATTGAATAACCAGAGCCAACTGTAAACTCTATAATATGTTGACAAAGGTGTGGTTGTTTTTTCTTGTCCTATCACTATTGTCTATTGCTCCTAGCAGAGTCTACATATTCTGATTGTGGGCTTCTTCTTAATGTGACGCCTTTGTTCTCCTTTCCAATGACTATTTCTATTTTAGCTTCACCAGAAAAGTCATTTTGGGACTAAGTGACACTAGTTCTATATCTAACAGTGGTATGCACATCGTTAAGTTGTATCGCCAATAGTTAGCTATCGCACAAATGTGTTTGCATCTAGATTTGAGTCAGTGGTGTTACACTATGTACCAACTTCACAAATAAAATAGGCTGAGCTACTGAATTAATTGGGGATCTGATCTATTCCATGTTTTTAATTACCGAGTGTGATTCAAACTGTTTTCTAAAGTGATTTTAACGTAGTAGATTAAGTATTCACCCACATAAAATTGGTTATTGCATTGTAATATGTTTGGATAAAAAAAAACATGAACAATATGCCATGTAACCATATCGAACTAGGCCTGACCTGACCACTAACTAATAATTACAAAGATTGGCAGCCATTTATTCAAAGGAGAAATATGGTGTACATGATAGTTTTTTAAACACCATTAATTTAATATAAACACACATTCTCTGTGATATTAGTGTTATTAACTTTCCAAATCTGTATCATGCGGAACTAATGCAGATGTCAAACAAAATAAACCAGCTTCAATATATTCATATAGAACAAGTTGCTGAAATGCTGCGTCATTATTTATTTTGTTCATACCTATTTGTCCGAAGATGATGTGGCAAAGATTTGACTATTTAATGCTTAATTTTAAATCATATAAATAATATAAACGAATGGCATCTATGGACCCCCCCCCCCCCCCCCC
>ENA-OREC01002561-OREC01002561.1-marine-metagenome-genome-assembly--contig:-NODE-2561-length-10098-cov-13.101986_pt1 | contig 10098 bp, 5 predicted proteins | sample MGYA00248626_ERZ508543 | MGnify/ENA primary metagenome ERZ508543 (study PRJEB26211, sample SAMN05518279) | marine metagenome | isolation source: Puget Sound, Washington, USA | host: Bankia setacea...
TTTGTTACAATAGTATGTTACATCTGAAGGTAAGCACCATATATGAACATTTGTTACAATAGTATGTTACATCTGAAGGTAAGCACCATATATGAACATTTGTTACAATAGTATGTTACATCTGAAGGTAAGCACCATATATGAACATTTCTTACAATAGTATGTTACATCTGAAGGTAAGCACCATATATGAACATTTCTTACAATAGTATGCGTCACTACATAAGACAACGACATTTCTGAACGTGCACGAGACACGTTGCAACTATAGATATACCAAAAACTAAATGGACCAACAAATAAAGCAGCTGTTTAAAATATCTACTTACCCGTGATGCAACACCGAGGTCCACTTGTAACCACTCGGAGGATGATTTATACTTGGCACACCAGCCATATTTGTTTTCTAGAAATACACGAGCATATTTCTCTCTACACTTGCTGTCCCATTCGTGTGGGTAGGCGGACGATACGGTGATCTGCCAGTCCTTGATATCCCCTGTAATCATACCCAGGGGCCCCGTAGTCGAACAAACTGAAATACAGAAATAGTGAGATATAAATAGGAGGGTCAACACAAAAGGCCAATTACTTGTTATGGTCGCTTTAACATACACGCCTCATTTGTTCATTCCATTTAGAGCCTTGTGGTCAACAGAAAAAGAGTGCGTCATTTTTTAAAGATTTAACAACAATAGTGTATTCCAGTATTCCATAACTTTGGCTAGATGCGGATAATGTTTATATTTAGCATTGGTACTTGGCTGAAATGGGTCATAAGGAAACCTAACACAAAGTGAATATTAAAACTACCAAGTTGCGTTACTTACATATACATGTCTTACCCATTTCACTAAACAATCAAGAGAGCAAAACTAAGTTAAAAATCAGCTACAAAATGATCAACACAGTACTTCAGCGAATCTGTTTATACAAAATGTCGACCATTCAAGGTAAGTTATGTTACTTAAGACTTAACCGTTAAAGACCTTAACATGTGACAAGGTGTTGAACTCAAAAATGATTCAAAAAGTTTCACAAAAATCATAAAGAAACATTATGGCTAAAACCGAAAGTATAGTAGTTAGTGGTGAGTATTTTTGGTAAGGATGTTAACAATCGAATACAAATTACAGTCTACATAAAACCAAACGTCTCAGTAAGATCAAACACGAGTTTTCCGAATCGTGTATGGAAGGCAAATAATTAGTGACCTAGTTTTCCTGATATAATATTTTATAAGTTTTATTAACGGTGTTCATCCTGCTTTTTATGTGTATACACTTGGCTGATTATAAAAGCGTGGAATATAAAGCGATATTATAACATATACCTAAGTGATACATTGTAAAGTTTATAGTTTTTAACACAGTATTATATAACCATATACTTTATATTAAACTAGTTGTGTTAACAATAGTTGGTAAATAGTTGGTAAAGTAATACAAATCTAGTATAATAATATGCGATCGTAAAGCTGTTTTAATATGCTGCCAACATACATAAGTTAAGGAACAACGGACAGTTATTTCATATAAAACGTTAGTTATTTTATTGTACGCAAAACCGATGTTGATTTTTTTATATGCTCTAGTTTTAGTTCTAAAAGTTTCCTCGTGTTTGATACAGATCCAAGTCGAGTAATCAATTGTTAAACAAACATTCCTTTCAGTTGTTTTGCCATCTTTAACTTATAAACGATTGCAGTTTTATGCACAAACGTTCGACTTAAGATTCTTGATGTTTTGCATCTTTAATGGGGGTTGTTAGTAATCTTGCGTATGGTTAAACTTATTGTTATGATAAAAGATTAACAAACGTTAAAATGAAAGCACTTTTAGAATACATGCACTATGGTTATTTTTGGGAAAAAAATGACGTTCGACGTGTGTCGGTTTTGCGTGGTCATTTCCTATCTTATTCTTGAGCACTACGGTTAGAATGTTGAGATTCTTGATCAGCTGGTTAATTAAAACATATCGGTTCTTTCCGGCTATTTTCGGTAAATTCGGTTCGAAATTCGGTTATTTTCGTCTTATGTCGGTAAACTGTTCCTCTAAATTCGTAAACTCGTATAACCTTTAAGTTGCTTGAGTACTTCTTGTGTCCCGAATCGTGGTTGCCCTTTGAACGAGTTAACATCAAAGTTTACAGATTGCTGAGTCATTCAAACATGCGTAATTTTGTCTTGTCATATACTTGAACTGTTATTTACCAAAAATAGCTCTGCATACCATCTCGTGCGTAAATGGGGGAGGGTGTGATCTGTTTTCTATACAACGTACACTTGTGCAAACATTTGTATCATGTAGTATCAAGTATGTGAATAATCATTAATGTGTCGTGTACAAAAAACAACCTTAACTCTCATGCACATTTTATTATCTTTTACATCTCGTTTATTTATGTAACGTTGACATCTAAATCTCACACAAATTTCTTTTATTTTCGTTTTTTTCATGATTTCGATCTCGTTATTGTTCAGTGACATTGACGCATTTAAAGTAGGCAGATGACATTCTCATCGATAGAATAACTACGGGTGGGGTGAGAAATGCATACAATAATTACCGTTATTCTATAGATTCATAGCACACCCATTTGTAATTGAAGATTAACATGGCTACAGAACATTTGGCTCAACACATCGTTAAATAACTGTTCAGATGGAACATACTTCGCTAAGAGCGTTAAGGTGGGAAAATGAGCGAAGGATTCTTGAGAACATGTTTTAATGGTTGACTTAGTACGAACACATACGTAGAGTCTTGTTTGAACAGTCACGTGATCAGTATTTAAAGTCTTGTATCTTGGGCGGTAACCATCCTCGCCCACACAAATATCACAGGTATCGTTATATCCGCCATTTCCGGTATTGTCTTTACACTTTCCGCGGAAACGTGCATCGTGTTTCTCACTTTTCGGTGGTATTCACAACAAGTCTCTCATCAGCTTGGGTATTAGTTTACGTTTTGTGTACACACGATCGAGGTTTCACTGTTTTGTAAACACGGTGACGACAATACCTCTCTATATCGTCACTCCACGCCCTATATCGTGAATTTCATTTTAAACGTTTTTAAATTGTTCCACCATTCACGGTGAGGCAATCTGATATCAAACTAAATACTCAGACTAAAGGGTGGCTTGAAAGGATGCAATTTACTCGAGTCAAATAGAAGAAAGGAGAAGCTAAAACGCCTAGTCAGTACGTACAAAGAAGATAGCATTGAAAAGACTATTCTAGACGTCATTCGTACCCATGTTCAATCGTACCTTTTTTCTTTTCTTTTTCTTGTAACGTTTCCCTTTTCAACGCGGTGAGTAAAGCGGGTGTTCAATAGAAAGCTACACACATTACTATTATCAAACATACATTCTTTTCAACTCGTCTCCTCAAACCAATGTGAAATATGTAGAATTAAGAAAGTGAGACGCCATTTTATTCAACTTTACTCGATTTTCGGATAAGTTGACTAAGTAATGAGCTCTTACCGCTGTGAAAATTCCACCAAAAGAAAAAGAGGAAACGAATTAAAGTTAATCAAAAACTCATTTTCAAAAAAACGTCGAATTAGTTCCGACTCATTTGCCATTGAACAATAGAAAAAGGCCGTTCAAAGAGGAGATAAACACGTTTGAAAAACCAGATATTGGTTTTTGCTCTCATTGTGTTCTTAACTCGAGCGGGAAAGAACTTCTATAGCCGTGTCACCTTGATGAATATATCTCACATGTGTTTTTGTTTAAACAGTCATGAGTGAAAAGCGGAACATTTGATATGAAAATATTGAGCACGAATCAATGCAACAGCCGAAAACTCTATGAACATGCTCGTTGTTCTTACTTGTATATACTTATATATATTATATATATTATATACACATACCGTGTTAAACGATTAGTTTGGTCTTGATTCATAGGTGTCACCACACATCGACACAAACAGGTCTTATAGCACCAACCAAAGGTCCTCTCAGTACTACTATATGTTGACAACTGTTTGACGACTTATTGAATAGGTTTACCATCAACGTTTCAAGCGAACCCCATCGATCCTACGCTGCTTATGGAAAACCGTTTGTGGGTGAAACAAATGGTTCGAAAACTAACCCGCTCTGTGAGATACAAGTATAATAAGGCGTCCCTGTGACTATTGGACACAAAGATATCACTACAATGCTATCACAAATGGTTTCCTTCATCAACAAGTTGCCAGTATAAGGCTTTACGGGACTCGAGTGTGTTTAGGACATCTGTCAAAGACAACAGGTTTCATGTTGAGATGGAACCCATATCTGGTCACATATGTATAACATTCGTTGAAACATATGGAACAAATATACCAATCTACTCATTTTAAGTTGAGCTACACGTGTGCGTCTACATAGATCATCTTCATTAACCTAATTTATAAATGCATTTACATGTACTGTAGGTGACTTAGTCGAACAAGTTCATGTTTGCTGAGTTTGCTGTTTTGGCATTTTTTTCTATGACACAAATTGAGCCCCCCATGTTTCGCAGCTATAAAGTCTACTGAACAAAAGAGTAATACGATGCCAACACGGAATTTCGGAAGCCCTTATAACTCTTATTACCTCAATTTGACATGTAAAGGGCAGGTTTAATTTAGGTCACACTGTTAGGGGCCACCGGTTTATCAATGTGAATACTCATCCCTAGCTTGCGTGACTCAATTGAATCTAAATAACGGTCCTGAAGGGTTAAATTCATTTCCTCATTTGTGTTTTATTAACAAATGTTGAAAACGAGATTAAGAACGATACTGATAATTAACCGGAAGTTAGAAGTTGTATACATGTACATTGAATATAAAAGATAATTCAAACAATAAAGTGGTAGTAGAATAAAGGCTCAGGGATGAATTAAGATGATTTGTTTTAAAGCACGATTTTAATCCACTATCTAAATACGGACATTCACAGCTAGGCCAATATTGCGTATGTAAAAGGTCTTGTTTCGTTTTGTGTTTTTGAATTCATTATAGTTTGCCTTCAATATTAGTACGGCCGTCGTCCCATTTCCCATTTCCTTAGACTCACGACGAAGAGAGTATATGTCATAGAATAGAGACTTGAGGAGAAATGTTCAATGATGCCACATAAGGATAATTAGACACTATTGTTCTTGCAAGTAGTCTATCAGTATTTGAAATATTGACTCCTATGTACTTAATGTCCGTAGTACTAGCTCCAACTTAACGGTTCACTCAAGTCCATAACGATTCTTAAAAGTCATCCGAAAGTGTGGTAGCAACCGACTTTCATAACCCGTGTCATTCAATTAGACGTCAAAAACATATGGGAACCATTACCACGCTAAATTTTCCTTATTGGCACAAGCTAGGCACATCGCGTAACATTAACATCAGCATGTGCGATTCGCTTCTTGTTAAAAAGAGTGATTTATTATCTAATAGCTGACAATATCTGTATTTTCTTGTTAATAGTCGTTGACAGCATGCAGGGAACGCTTGGCATGTACACCGTGCGCCGCAAGTTGAAATACGTCATCGTTAATTTGCTTGTACTGTTTGAAATGGCTGTCGAGTGTTTCTACTGCAAACAAGTTAACAAACGGCGGGCTTGATTTATCTGTATTGCCCGACGTAAAAGATATGCAGATATGTCTGTATACACACAACCATGGAGTAGAAACCTTGAAGTTCTGCCGACCACTTTTAATTTAAATTGCACTCTGGCGATATGTAAGGAAATAGCCGTTTGCCTTTGATCTTGATACAAACAAAAGCATTACCAGACATAAACACGGTCAAGGTCATGTGTGCTAATTTATCTCCTGTAACGTGCATGTCTCTGTGAAGTCTGACCCCTCTTCTGCTTGTCCCGCCCCTTTTCTCAACAAACCCTTTAAAACACTCCACCCCACCTTTTCACAGATCACTTACCTCGTGATTCATTTTGCAAATTCGAGTGTAAATCCCCACGTAATTAATTGCTCGCAAAGATTCTTTCTGCTGGAATTTTAAACAGCCGTTATTATAAATGTCCTTCGATGTTAGCTAGTTCAATTTACCCGATGGCGGCATAGCTGAAATACTTTTGAGGTTCGTATCTTTAAAATATCGTGGACGTTCACCGAGAAAAAAACTGCATTACCATTCCTTCATGCGACTTCGTTTACTCAATCAACCATAATTACTCGTGCATTCTCGTTAATTTCCGCCACGCGTTCGCATCGTTAACGGAAACTTCCAACATAGCCCGAAGAGCTCCCGTCGTCTGTCGTTGGACCCGTCTAAATTAAAGAGAGGAATGTTTCAAACCCATCACCTTATTGTTCCATGTCAACAAACGTAATTCATAATTGTTTCTTGGGGATAAACGGGCCTCTGTATTCACGTCAGACACTTAATTACTGTATTGTAACAAGCCTGGCAGTTGATAAGTTGCTTGCCTATTACCGCTACAATTATAATTTAACTTTCCAAATAAAGGCTAGCAATCAAGTTATCTGCGTTTTCAAAGTTATCAGCCATTTTAGCACTTGTCCGAAACCTGGCAACATGGTTCAATGACCGATATATACTCTACATCAAGCTAATTAAATCCATGAATATTACCCGTATATGAAAAACAATGGCGCGGCTTATATTGTGGACGTCTCATTTGAAAACATAGACACGCAACCAGTAGTCCTCCAACCCCCTTCCCCTCCACCACATTTCCCCAAAACACACGCACCATTCATACCGTAGTATTGTTGTAAATCGAAATAATAGATGAGGGGAAAATGAAAACAAAAGTTTTGTGAAAGAGCTGACTTGAACATGAGCCAAAACAACAGTAGTTTATCTGTCAGTGTGCATTCCTCGTAAGAATAAGATTTACGGGTCCTGTTATCCTAAATCGTTGCGACATCAATCTAGCAATTCAATGTCGAGCTGGGTGGCAGTAGAAGTCAGTTTTTAAAGACATATCCCATTTGATAATCGCTTTATTCAATATCGGAATGAAAAAAACATTAATTTAACGTCATACATATTCAAAACGTATATCTATCCAATACGACCACAATTTCGCGCCGTCAAATTTCACTACCGGAAGTACAATGTATAAGTAACCGGAAATGAAACAAACTATATGTAAACGACCCGGAAAATGTTAAATCATATCTAAAATTCGAACAGTTACTTTTCCTTCTTGCAATTAACTTGGCTTTGGGGAGTGTATGTAAATGGTCCCTGATTAATCGCACGTTTTTCCCACAAACGCCGCTCGTGTCAACTTGTCTATTATAAATATGATGCTCATTTGACCTGTAGTAGCATCGATCATGTATTCTCTAGTCACATGGTTTAACAACGTTCTATGGCACCTTTAAGTACCCTGGTGTTTCTCACTAACGTATGGAAAGTAACCGAGGATGCTAGAGACGGGGTTCTGGAATGTATTGTGTACAGTACACGGCCAAAGTTTGATACACTGTTCACCCGTGTCATTGCTAATCCCGTGTATACTTTGTCGGGAAAGTGACACTAGAATAAATTGTCAGAGTTGAAGACCTACCATGAATCAGGAATAATTAGGGCTATAACTGCGAAACTGAGCTATGTGTATGTCAATAAGAAGACAGTTACACCAGAATTACGGGTATATATGTGTAAGGGACAAATGACTCAAATAGTTCTTGTAGCAATTTGGTTATGAGCGTTCCTGGTGGCTGTTGCGTAGATTTTTGTAAGGACGCCTGTTTAAAAAGTTGTAAACATATTATTTGAATATAAAGAACGATAAGTCTGCAGTAACGAATGAGTATTATGCGATTTTAAACATGGTTACATAGGAATGTGTATTGCATACAAAGATTGAATAATGTTTGAATTAGGATAAAGCATTTCGGCTAGGATCACAATCACGTGAAAATTCGTGCCAAAAAAGAAAACCTTTTTATCAGCAATATCTAGGATTATACAACAGATTTTCCCACAAGATCAATAGAGAAAATATAAAAAGAAAAAAAAGTAGTCCCGATAAAGTTGTAATCGTGAAATAACTTCACCATATAAAGCAAACCATTTTCACGGACCACCGGACTTTTAACCCAAATCTTAAGTAAGTTCTTTGGGTGAAAATAAAGTATACTAAATCAATTGAATGTCGTGATTTTTGCTCTCTTTCCGTCAAACAAAGGCTGATAGTGATAAAAGTGAAACTTCATATTTAAAACAACTCGAGCAATGAAAAACATAATCCTAGCAAACCTTAAATGAAAGGGCCAAGACAGCGCCAAAGTCTTGTTATCTGCATGTCATTTGGGGTAAAATAGTTTCAACACTTTACATGTACCCGTCATTAAAATACTAAAAGCACAGGTCGTTTGATTTGAACATACGAGAAAAAAAGTTTGATTTTATCTCATGGTCTATCTATATAAATCGACAGCTTGAAATCCGAAGATCTACATCTTTCGAAATAATAAGTCGTGCTGGTATGTGAACGTATGGTAATAACAAGTAACTAAGATGTTAATGGGTTACCTATACACATGTAACAGCGGACCATGTGTAGATGTGGGGTTTTTTCACGTTACAAAGTTCGGCATGCACTACGACGATACTGTTTAGAGCAGCAAGTTAAGAAGTTTTTGTTTCTGATACAATTAGTCAATATAAATGGACTAGCGTGTATGTACTAGTGAATTCCACATGCTAAGTTGAATAATTAAAGTATTGATTTTCGTTATGATTATCCGGCGATTATCGACAAAATGAAGTGCACATATTTTCGGATTGTACCTATAACCGTTCTGTCGGTATGTAGAGATTTAGACAAATACCATAATTACCATTATACCATATTGGAAGCATTATGGCTTTAAACGGCTTTGAGATCTGACAAATCCAAGTCCTTCACGTCAGGCATTGAGGAAAGTAATTAAGCCCAATTTACCGTGAGTCAACTTTATGATTTCGGATATCGACAATGTGCGAGTTCATTTTTTTTCTGTAAAAGCTTATCGACGGATAAATATCAGTCTGGAATGTTTAATGTGATTGTTTTTATGTTCTTGTTATTATTGGTTTATTATTTGTGTAACCTTATGTGGCTTTGTTTCATTGTTCACCTACTAATGTTAATTGCTCTTCAATAAGTAGTGACCTCTTAAAAGTTAAAACTCATAGTATGTTCACACCAGTTATTGTCATAGAAGCGATCTAAACTGTTCCACTAAAATCTATAATTATTTTTTCAGACGTTGATTCTCTTTCTTTTTTCTTTTGTTAGTTTGTGTGTGGGGAAGGCATGATTGGAGTATTTGTTCACGAACCAATGTAAACGTGTTACCACTATTGAGTCGTACGTTATTAGCGGGCAACTAAAACACACGTTAATACCTCCAGTGTTTATACGGAATTCAAAAAGGTGTGAAAATGTGTTTCTTGTAAGAAGGGTAAATGATGATACGAGCTGGCACATTATGTATGTCAGTAGTTAATGAGCCTAACGAAGCTAACGTCGTTGACACATGGCTGTCTTAATTCTTCATGACTTACGGAGTCAATGTGTCAGTTTAATGCAACATTCCTTGTAAAAACACCACGCCTGATTGCAACTTGAACGCATTAACTTGCTCTTTGGCCAACTATTCATACAGAATTTCACACAGTTCTGGCTTTCTGAAGACCCAATAGTGGCACCACGAAACCTTAGAGCGACTGTCTGCCAACCCAGAGTCACGAGGAGTGTGATTTATGAAAAAAATATGAAAACAGTAAATATACTTTTTTTAAAAGAGGGTAAACAGCTATGTTCTCTCGTGTGCAATGTTATTACAAATGTTATCGAAGAGGAAACAATAATATACCATTTTACCGGTTGTTGTGATGTGCTAACGTTTACACAGATCATACAGAATCGTTGTCAGATGTTTGACGTACTTTACAAGAACCTCTACTGGGAACAATCAGCTGTTGTAGACAGTGCACGTAAAACACAAGCATTGTTGGGAGATATACCATAAATACTATAATACAAGCATTGTTGGGAGATATACCATAAATACTATAATACAAGCATTGTTGGGAGATATACCATAAATACTATAATACAA
>ENA-OREC01002562-OREC01002562.1-marine-metagenome-genome-assembly--contig:-NODE-2562-length-10097-cov-12.106487_pt1 | contig 10097 bp, 5 predicted proteins | sample MGYA00248626_ERZ508543 | MGnify/ENA primary metagenome ERZ508543 (study PRJEB26211, sample SAMN05518279) | marine metagenome | isolation source: Puget Sound, Washington, USA | host: Bankia setacea...
TAGGTCATAGAGACTGTAGGTCATAGAGACTGTAGGTCATAGAGACTGTAGGTCATAGAGACTGTAGGTCATAGAGAATGTAGGTCATAGAGACTGTAGGTCATAGAGATTGTAGGTCATAGAGATAGTAGGTCATAGAGATAGTAGGTCATAGAGATAGTAGGTCATAGAGATAGTAGGTCATACAGACTGTAGGTCATACAGACTGTAGGTCATAGAGACTGTAGGTCATACAGACTGTAGGTCATAGAGACTGAAGGTCATAGAGACTGTAGGTCATAGAGACTGTAGGTCATAGAGACTGTAGGTCATAGAGATAGTAGGTCATAGAGACTGTAGGTCATAGAGATAGTAGGTCATAGAGATAGTAGGTCATAGAGATTGTAGGTCATACAGACTGTAGGTCATAGAGACTGTAGGTCATAGAGACTGTAGGTCATAGAGACTGTAGGTCATAGAGATTGTAGGACATAGAGATTATAGGTCATATAGATAGTAGGTCATAGAGACTGTAGGTCTTAGAGATAGTAGGTCATAGAGATTGTAGGTCATAGAGATTGTAGGTCATACAGACTGTAGGTCATACAGACTGTAGGGCATATAGATAGTAGGTCATAGAGATAGTAGGTCATAGAGACTGTAGGTCATAGAGATTGTAGGTCATAGAGATAGTAGGTCATAGAGACTGTAGGTCATAACGACTGTAGGTCATAGAGATTGTAGGTCATAGAGATTGTAGGTCATATAGACTGTCTAGAAATCTAATTGTTTAAGAATTTGAGGTTGTTTTTATTGCCCTTTAATATCAAACGTGTTTGTTTTGTACATATTTCTGTGTTTGGTGCCAAGATTTTCAAACTTTGGCTTCAAACTTTTCAATGATTCATTTTTATTTCATATATCATCTGTCTGTTGTCTGAACCACTCCACAAGCTACAGGCTACTAGCTATATAATGTTTTGTTTATCTACCTGGATAATTTTGGAGAATACATTTATTTTGTTTAAAAATGTCTTCCACAACTGTTTCAAGTTAAGATCTAGCCAGTTACTTGCAAATAACGGTAAGAGTGGTTAAGAAACCCAGTAACACATATAGGTGAAATTGGTGTTGTTATATGACTACAATACGGTTAATGTCATGTTAAACTGATCAAAACAAAGTAACAACTCATTAACAGTTTATAATATTTAATATCCTTACAGGTTGGTGACACCGAGTGGAATGGCGTCTGTACCTGTTGGTGTGGAAACCCCTGATATGATAGAATTACGTAAGCGCCGTATCGAGGACTCCATGGATCAGGGAGGGGACACTCCGGCCCTGTACCAGGTGATCCCAGAGAAGAAGACAACTGTAGGAGCTGCCATGATGGGTTCAGCACATATCTACGATGTACCCTCAGTAAGTTGCCTATTTGTTGTTTAAAGTAGCAAGGTGTTGTACAAAGGTTAGGATTACTCGCCTGTCTTTCTCCTTCAAAGAGAGTACTGCTAATCCCTATCATGTTTCCACTGTGTGACCAAAGATAGAACAGCTATAGTATATTGACACATTTCTAGAATTTGCTACATCAATTTCACCGTAAATAGCAACATTTCTAAACATCATAATAACTGTACAGAAAACAGTGGTTGAAATTTTGAATTTTGAACACCAACTTTCTATTTTCTTTTAACAGGTAAAGATAAATAACACTAGACAAAGATTGAATATGAAGTTGATGATAAAACTAGTCAATACTGCAGTCAAATTGTTAGGCTTTCTATTTGCTGATAACAAGTACATGCACTTATGAAAGATTGGTAAAGATGGTAGTTGTTCAAAGTATTGTTGTACATTGTAGTTACCTGCGGGTGTCAAGAAGCCAGGAGAGAAGGTGAACACTGAGGGTATAGAGGTGGCCTTGAACCCAGAGGAGCTTGACCTTGACACCGCAGCCATGCAAGCAAAGTATGACCAAACATTGAAAGAACAGCAGTCGCAGCTAGAGAAGGAAGATCTCAGTGACATGGTGGCAGAACATGCAGCAAAACAAAAGGTGGGTACACTACAGGAAGGATTGAGTTTCACATTTATAGGATTTACATGGGGGTTATAATAGTTTGGTGGGAAAAGGGTCTGTATAGTTACTCAAATCAGTGCACACTTTCAGATTTGAAATGCATATTTATTTATTTTTATTAATTTTAATGCATATTATTTAGGTGCAAAAGTGTGGTACATGCATCCACTTTGGTACAAGTTTCTTTACAATCACATGATGTGGAGCACATTGCCCAGTCTAATCCAATCTGACCTGTTTAGTAACATCAAAGGTATTGCTTTCAATGGAAATACTTGCACAGATTGGTTGAACTCTTGAATTCGTTGTGCTGTATTTCTTCATTAAAAGTTAAAAAGATATGAACAAACAGAAGACAAATTAATGAAGACTTTTTGACATACTTACACCATTGTTTAGTGTCGCATGGGTACTATTTGCAATGTTCTTTATATATTTTCTCCTTATCAAGAACTCGAGAAATCTGTGAATAAGCCATACAGGGAATCCAGCAAGTTTTAAAAAAAAAGAAGCAAATAATTGTCAATTGACAATAGCTGCAACGCTATTCCTAGGTTTCTAAATGAGAAAGAAGCTTCCATGCTTATTATTTCAGATAAATAAAGAGTACTAGTGTTTGTGATAGAAGAACAGAAGAACTTTTATTAATGTGTGACATTCAAATTACTGAAACGTTGAACAAAAACATGTTATGCCTCAATTATTTACTGTAAAATCTCGTATTTTCTAATTTCAGAAAAGGAAAAAGAAACAAGATGATAGTGGGAAAGCTGCAAAGAAATACAAGGACTTTAAATTTTGAGAACATTCTGTCTTGTTTTACTTTATTTTCCTCATCATTCATAAATCATGTATTAATCTGCTACAACAAGTTGAGAGTTTCATATTCATTTATACAATACATACATAGTAGCCACCTCACACCTTTGATCAACTGTGACATAATTGTGGAGTTTAACATGTGCTATTTTCTACAGTACCTACAGTCTAAAGAACAGCCTTTATAGTTAATCTTAAAGGCACACAACTGTTATGTTATTTTTGACACAAAAACGTGTTTCCCCTACCAAAAAAACAACTTATTGAGTGTTTAGTAAATAATGGTGTCTAATTCCTCCATTATCAGTTGAATAAATATTGAAAGTGTTAAGGATATTGTACCTAAAGTGTGTTCATGTATTTGAAATATGTTATTGATAGATGTATAAAGGAAACTGTTGAACGTGAAACTCAATAAGTATGTGTCAATAAATATAAAAATGTCTACTCTGTTTTTATTGTCGTTGTTGATAATCAAGATGTTTGGAGGAATGTGAGTTTGTCTGAGTTTTCATGTGTATACGCCCGTTTGAATCGAATCATCATGAACCTTGGTCACAATGCTTAAAGGCATACTGTCTCGGTCAATTTAGGTAATCACCCAAACGTCCTAAATTACAGCCCTTAAATTGACCAACTACGTGATGTCCGCTCTTTGAGTCAAACCGTTTTATCGGATCCTCACTACCATTGAATTTACCACAACATTGACGGGCATATTTTGTGTCCGTATTGCATTCTTGCTTAAAGAAAATCAAACCTCACCATTGTCAAGAATGTTTTTACTTTATGATTGATAAGCCCATCAAGCTGTAAAGATGGTCTCTTTAATGAGAGTTACATATAGAGTTAAACAACAGTTTAGATTGTACGTCCATCGATTACTAGAAGATCACATGTGTCCACTCTACAAACAGACTATGTTTTGTTTTGCTCATACAAAGTTTCCATGTACCGTATTTCTTTCACATTGTTATTGAACAGAGATATTTCATCCGTCTGTACTTCAATAACAAAGAAACAGTTTTAAAATGACTACTTCCTCAACTGAACTGTTCACCTGTGTTTAACTTTACTTGACGCGCTGTTACGAATGCCCATCCTTTATAGCTCAGTGTGAATCTATGTGTTCGTTTGAGAAGTCGGTGGAACAACCATTCTCTGAAGCGAGTCTATCACAACCCATCCCTATCATGTGTATTATGTGTTTAAAGTTGTAATTTCCATGCAAAGACGGGCTTAGTACTGGTTCCAATGACGGGCTATGGTTAACAGACCAGGCCTCGTTGTAAACGCTGTATATGAAACCAAAATAATGTATGGGGCTTAAAATAAAGATATGCGAGATACTTTTTTGGGTTAAAACTACGTGTTTCAGTTTCATCACATCTTTGTTGACACGTAAAACAAACATGTAACAATTACTATCTTTATTAACGCGTGTACAAGAATACACACACGCACACTACATATGGGTATACATAATCAAACATGTCCATCTTTCAAAATAATGTGTAACCAATGCCGCAAACAAACGTATATCACGTTGAATACATACACAACATCACTCTCGTGCTAAACATTAACGCCGTCTATGGGTTTCACACTTTGTTGTATATATCGTTGACCTACTCACACATGGACCAGTGTCCTTCACTGCGATATATTGTGTGGGTGTGTTATTCCTTTATACCGCTAAAAGCCTCCTCAAAGAGCAGTCGTTTTCTTGAGATAAATATCATGATAAAAAACCGATTTACAATTATGTACTTAAAATTGGGGGAAAAGTAACATAAATCTGCGTCATTGTTAACTACATAGTATGATTTGTTCGCCATTATTACTGCCAACACTAAAGGCAACACACTGCCGATTAAGCAAATACAACCCAGTTTATACTATAACATGACAGGACTTTGTTGTTTTTGGCAAGAAGGTACTTTTTATACGCATGGGCGAAGGAAGATCTGAACCATATTGTCAGTGTTTTAACTCATTTTGATAAATATGTAGTGCCAACACACGGAGATTAACCAATCAACTCAGTTTGAGGTTTGTTGATGTTAGCTATAAACTATATCCCGCTCATCGAATATGCCATGGAGTTTTTTCTGGTTTCCTTCAACAGCTAAAAACTCACGCGCCACCATCTCCCAGTGTTGAATTTCGTCGCGAACAAATTCTCCGTCTCCTGCTTCATATCGTTTGTAAAAACGGTCTGACAGATTAAACCACTTTTTGACGCCGATGACGGGGTCTTGAGCAAGCAACCTTTCACCATTGGCCGCCAACATGTCTACAGCGCTCTCAAACAGGAAGTCCTTACCTTGTACCGGATCAAGCTCCATAATCGACCGATCCCTTACCCTTGCACCGTCTGCTTGTAGAGGATAGAAATACTCGGGATGGTGAGGGTTATGGGCGTAATGATTATACAAGCTGTTTTCCCATTCAAATTTGTCGTCCGAGTTCTCAAGTTGCCGGAAGTCGATGCTACCATCCCCAAACATGATGGCGTATCCAAGCACCTCTTTATGACTGAACTTGCTCAAATCATGTCGCAGTACAAGGGTATCTAAAGCAACCGAAACGTGTATTCCTATTGTCTTCAAAATCTCTAGTGTACCACGTATCCACTTTCTGTGTGACGTCACAATACGTAGGTGCCCAAGAACTTTAATTTGGACAAGATGATCATACACGAATTGTTCGTCTGCTGACAATTCGACTTTACTTCTGCTGTGTGTCACATGATTTAGTTTGTTTACCTTCTTAACTGCTTCGATTTCCCAAGGTTCCGTTGGCGCCCCAGAGCCTATTTTACCTGTCAGCCAATCCGATATGAGGTAATTTAGGGCTATGGTGAAGACAGAGTAATCAACTTTCAGCACATTGACATATAACCTTGCTCTCTCGTCGACTCCAGAGAAGGGTGAAAACAGGTTCTGAAATCACAAACACACACATATTAATGAGTGAGTTCAACACTTTGCATTTGACATTGTTCAAACATAAATACACCTGTTAAAAGTAAGTATGTACATTACACTCTTCATTTTACCGACCTCTTACACCGTACATCTAAATGTTCATAACGTTTAATCAATTCGACTTCAAATCAAATGATGTCTTGACATTATTGCCACATCCATAACCTTCATCCAATATAATTTATACAATGCACCCCTTTTTTTCAAAAACGTAGACAATGAACAAAGTATTTCCTTTACTTATACATGTAACATAAATTATATATATTTTGACTTGTCACTAAAATTTCAAACTTAAATATAGTGAGATATATTACATACCTATTTAGGATGTCTCTTATGTCACTTTACAAAGGTCATACCATTACAAAATGATATTCTGATTTCGAACATAATTTACAAAAAGGTCGAAATCGTTCTTCTCTAGGGAGTCAAATACCAACTTTTCATAAAACAATAATAAGTGATCAGAAATAAAATTAAATAAAGTAAATTATGCGTTAATTAGGTACACATATACTTTTAGTTTAGAAAGAAGTTAAAACTTGCCGCCGCTTCGATATCCGCTGAGCAAAACTCGCTGTAAACTGGCTTGTTTGTCATGTTTGAATGCTCTGTATGACATTTGCATTCATCAAGTGTTTAATTATCTTCAAGTTTCTTGTTTCCTTGTACCATGTCCTTTATATATACACCGCTCCAACCGCGAAATAGAAAACAAAATGTCCCGACAGTCAACTATTTCTAACTGCTTATATATATATATATATAGCCCCAGATTACGGCTTACTTCACCAATCACAGCATCGGAAGTTTAACAACCATGCTACAGGCTCACAGGTTAAACAGTGTATCTCATGTACTTTATATAGCAATACCTCTACTCGCGAAACGGAAAATAGAATATCCCACCAGGACGGTAATTGCCCGAAAGGTTATATAACCCGTATAGTACTTTATAATGGCTGTAAATAGAGGGTAACTCGTGATATGTATACATGTACTACTCATTTCTGCTAATAGTTTCTCTAACGAGATAAAAAAAAAAGTTATACCAAAGAGCGAAACTGTTTTCTAAGAGGAACAACAATTGGCTACACATTATTACACCATTTCTAAGAGCTGGTTGGTTGTTTAAGTGTGACGTTAACAAGGAAGCTTACTTGATATACATGGTAATCATTTAGTTTAGTTTGATTGTGAAATCACGCTTTAATCCGTTCCTGTAAACAACCAGTACTAATCAATAAGGGTAAAGTTTTTTCCTCAATGAAACAGCTGGAGCCTTTGCTCGGGATTGACTTAACGACGATTACGAGTCAGACGCCTGTTCCAATATGTCATTTGTTTTACATAAATGTAATCACTTATTATCTAGCAAAGTCTTTAAAGCCTTTTTGATGGATTCGATAACTAACAATTCTAACAAAGACCGTTGTGTAGACGTGTGTGATTGCCATGTAGTCACCAGATCGGACGGGCTAGGTTCTTTCGGAGTTCTGAAGTTTCCTCCTACACGAACTCGAACAGTTTACTGAATAGAGAGTTGTCGTAGTGAAGAGTTTCTAAGAGGATTTGGTTTTTAACGGCCAATTATTTCTCAGTATTTTAATGGATGAAAATTGCTATCTGTGTAGACATTTTGGACAAAGCCATTTATTGATTGGTTTATTGGAATAAGTTGACCAAACATGTATTCAAATGTAAGCAGGGACGTTAACGGGCTCTAGTGTTACGTTGCTCACACTGTCTGTGTTGTTCTGATGTGATACTTGTGTTAGTAATGTAGTTATATAAGTGAGTTTGAAGAATCATGGGCAGCCCAACTGAACAATACAAAACCACAGACTCAAATGTACCCAATATAAGCCTTACACGCAACCTGCACACCATCTTCAACACACTTCATGTATACACATAACTTATACTGAACAACCTTTGCTGTGGACTTTTTATTTTGCTTTTAAATGTTAATCAACTTTCATTTTTATGTCTTTGAGAGTGTTTCTTACTTATGATATACATATAAATGTGATATAGCTATGTCACATTTTCAGAAAAGCGAAGGTAGGGTATGTACATGCCTTTTCTACTTTCTCTTCATTTTTTCCAGTGATACGCCAAGTGTGTAACTCCATAGCGAGATCTTCCCTGAACAAATAAATGACGTATTTGAGACAAATCCCATACATTTCCGGGACTAACTATGTGCATATACACTTAAACGAATATTTGAATTGGCCACTTTATCAAATAAGATATTATTCAACATATTCAATCAATGCCTCTAAAGTTTGGTTACTTTGTATTGTACACACCAACCTATCGATAAACGGAAAGAAACAAACGTTTCCATGTAAATAACTGTCCATGTGGAACGTTAGGTGCGAAAATAGGTTATGTGCTCGGTCTCCTCGTGAACGGCAAGGTAGTTGTCGAATTTGGTAGGATTCCTCGTTGATTGTCTATTATTATGAAAAACATTAAATATGGCAAAAATAAGCACAACAGAACGCGCTCAAGTGTGTTTATGCACACGAAAACTCCAAGTGTAACCATTCAAGGAAACATAACTGCGATGAGGTATCGAAATGACGTCATTCGGTCGGTTCTTCTTCTTCATGTCCGTGCCAATCTCGGTATGATGTTGGCACGGGATTACACAGCATGTCACGCGGCTAGAAGCACGCGAGTAATGTTGTAGCAAACGATGTGCAAAAACACATATGACCTGCAAAACGTCTGGATTTCAATCCTATTGACCCCTTGTTGGACCTATTGAAACGCAAGGCTCGTGCACAGTCGCTGCAACTAAATCTCGTGGAACTCACGCGTGTTATTCATCAGATGTGTGTGGCCATTCCTCAACAGTGTATTTATAGACACATTTTATCAATGCGTACACGGTACCATGCTGAAGATGCCCCACCAGGTGGATGTACAAAGTATTGAAACGAAATTAAATACGACGTGATTTGATCTTGCAGTTTGTGTTTTAAGGGTGTCCATGTTAACACTTTAAATTAAGTTTGTTCCCGTGATCAATTTTCAATGAAGTTTTGTTTTATATGTTAGGAATAAATTGTATTACACTTATATTTGGTTTATTGTATTTTCTCCGAATACTTTTTTTTAAAATTATAACAAAAACTAGGTGGCCAATTAGACATTTGTTTAAGTGTAGTTCTTATGTGTTTATATTGAACAGTGTATATGTGATATACATGTTTGTGTCTCGTATAACTCTGATTAAGAGTGGCTTGACACATTGATTAGTTTTACATGTTGAATATGTGTATAGTATGTACACAGTTCTAAGAGATAGAAATAAAAAAATCTGTATTTTGGCGAAGTTACCTTCCCACTGACCTCTAATCAGCTTGACAGTTTGACATAGAAATGAATATCCTTTAACTTTGCTCTTCTCAAAGTAACGTTTTTGAAAACTAACTATCTAAAAGCGATGTTGAGATGATAAGTGCATGTCATATAATATATGTTTTATCAGCTGTATGTTTCATCTTTGATTTATCTACAACACATCAGTTTCCGATAAGGGGAGCTCTGTTTTTTAGACTACTGCATGACAATTGTTTTCTTTTTGGGGAACAATTCTGTTTTATTTGTTATTAAACTAGATCAGATATGTTGCAGAAATAGACATGGTAATGTCTATATATTTATATGAACAGGTTGATTTTAGAATACTTGTAGTCTGTAGATTCTGAATTTGTGCTTGTGTTTGTTATATGTTTTGTATTTTGGACATGTATTTGAAAGCTCCAGGGATAATCACATATTAAAATGTACTGGGTTGCCAGCCTAAAATAACCTTTTCTGGATAGAACTAAATAGCCGTCGAAACGTAATAACATATACACGTAGTACTATTTAATTGAGCCAAGGCATTTTTTCGCAAGGTTTATTTAATAACAACATAAACAACATATTGAGCAATAGAGGTTTACTATATGTATACATGTATAGCATTATAGGTATATAAAGTGTCAATTTTAGTACGAGAATGCAATAAAGGTATGTTTTGATGTTCGCATTGTTTTCACATATACTGAACAAAATAAGATGAAAATGAGGAGTAAATACAATCAGTAAAGTTTGTACATGGAAACAAATAAAACAGAATAAGCTTAAAGTAATACTATGCGCATCTGAACACATTTGTTCAATCGTACGATATTGCTTCAGAAGCTTTAAACAACTTT
>ENA-OREC01002563-OREC01002563.1-marine-metagenome-genome-assembly--contig:-NODE-2563-length-10096-cov-13.274279_pt1 | contig 10096 bp, 1 predicted proteins | sample MGYA00248626_ERZ508543 | MGnify/ENA primary metagenome ERZ508543 (study PRJEB26211, sample SAMN05518279) | marine metagenome | isolation source: Puget Sound, Washington, USA | host: Bankia setacea...
TGGGTGCTGCTATTTAGACCACCTAGTCTTGGTTCTGAACAACTGTTAGTTTGTAACTGGGTGCTGCTATTTAGACCACATAGTCTTGGTTCTGAACAACTGTTAGTTTGTAACTGGGTGCTGCTATTTAGACCACATATTCTTGGTTCTGAACAACTGTTAGTTTGTAACTGGGTGCTGCTATTTAGACCAACTTGTCTTGGTTCTGAACAACTGATAGTTTGTAACTGGGTGCTGCTATTTAGACCAACTTGTTATTAAGACCAATGTTTGTCAGGATGGTCTTAGAAGTGGGATTCTACTTAAATGGACAATTGTGAGGTTGTTTTCAGGAACTTAATATTTATAGCATTGTGCTCTTTATTTTCAGGATGGTAAAGCTGGTAGAACTGTGTTGTTTTATGCTACAGAATACCAGAGAGTCGATATGGTTCAGTTCTTGTTAGAGTTTGGTGCTAGCGCAGAACTTCACAACTATGCAGGTAAAGTGGTCACACAGATTAACTGTCATATGTGTTAACTGTCACATATTATAAATGTCACACTTGTTAACAGTCACAATTATTAAATTGCTTTTCTCAATGTATGCACATGACTGAACATAAAAGAAACCAATTAAGACAACACGTTTTTAATTTGGGTAATGTAACAACAGTAGCAGTTTAAGAAGTAGTAATGTATAAAGAGTTGAGTTAGTTTGGCCCTGAGTTTCAAATATATCAAATTTAGCATTCTAGTACTGTAGATGATCATCTGTACATGTTATACAATGTAGCATAGTTGTTAAAAGGCTCCAGATGTAAAATATATGTACAGTAAAGATTTAATCATTTTACGTCCAACTAAGTTAAGACTGCTGTTTAGACCTCACTGTTCAGAGTGATAATCCGTTAATATCGTAATTAAGACAGAATCACTGTTCACTTGTTTTCTATAAAAAAGCTGATTTCGATGTATTTGTATCCAGCTGTTACTTATAACTTGTTTGTTTAATGTATGTACTAAAATAAAATGCACTAATGTACAGTCAGAGGTGTTTACCAGACATTACAATCAGTGATAATCAAAGATGTGACTAAATTGTTTGTACACATGTAGTTAACAGAAGGCATGTTTTTCAGGTGTATCTCCATTGATGACGGCGCAGTCAGCTGGCATGGATGAGATCAGCTCAATGTTGAAGAAATCCCTCGATATCTACGTACCTGACGACTCAGCCTACCCAACCTCTAGGAAGGTCTGTGTTACATGCAACAATAACTTTCTTATTTTTCTATTACTGTGAAATCATAATTCTTGAATTTTAAATGACAACGAATTTATGTTTATTGTTACATGTATCTAGTATTATATTAGGTAATATGTATATTGTTTTGGAATATGAGAATTTCAGTGTCTTGAGAATATTTCTTTTCTTGTTTTTTTCATGGGAACACAGTTTAATAAATTCGCTGTATGTAAGATTATTTAATCAGATTCCAATTTTTTTATAACAGAATTTTTATCAAAATACAAATTACAATAGTACAGTAATATGAGACCCAATTATAATGAAAACAGCCGTTTGGACCAGTAAAAATATCATGATGGTCATAGTACCAGTCTGTTCTTATAATTGAGTAGTTTTATAAATTGAACTTTAGTACAATATTTTTGTCTTCAATAGATTAATGCACAATTAGCTTCACATTCAGCTTGTATTTCAAACCCCCATATGTTCAAAATCTAGAACTTTAAACCCCAATTTAATTAACTTCAGTGAAGATGAGCAATGAAGATTGTATCATCTGTTAGTATTTGCAAAAACCACCACCATAAAAGTTATCATTGTTTTTTTAAGATATGTCAATGATACGGGTATAGCATGTTTTTGGGGTCACATGGCATACATCAGTTTACTTATTTTCTTGTTCCTACTTTTCAGGTCCCTATTCCACGAATTCCTAGTAAAGCAGCCCTAACGATAGGAGATAATATCAAAATGAGACCAGCACTTGGAAATTTCAAATCGTTTTCCCGTCAGTCGTCTGTCTCGTCTAATTCCTCCCCCATAGATTTGAGCATCCCACGAAATTCTGAGCCGACTCAAATTATGAAAATAAAGTCTCAAAAACGTATAAAGAAAGAAGCAAAAATCAAGGAAGAAAAGGACTCTGACAGTACAGTAAAGCTAAAACATGCATCTCTTTTAGCAGCGTTAGAAGGAAAGTTTGTAAATAAAGATGCTATTAGTACGTATGCAAAAGAAATGAACACGAAAGAAAGTAATGTAAATAACGTCAATGACAATTTAGCGAAGCATTTTGTACCAGTTCAGCATATTTTGAAAAAGGAGAGGGTAGTAAACAAAACAGAAGACTCTGAACATGTGGACCAACATATAGATAATGAGAGTGAGGTTGATGACAAAGCAGTAAGAATAGAAGGTGCTGTACGACACAATGGCCCTATTGTTCCAGACAGTAAAAAGAATATTAAAGTTGCTACAAAGACTGGTCATGAGCAGATGGTGACAAATGCAACAGAAATGGTTAATAAGATGGAGAAAATGAATGGTGCATCCACAGAGTTAAAATCTCAACCACTTCTTGCTTCTCAGTCCTTATTGACCGCTCAACAGTTTCTGCTATCACAACAAGTTCTGGCGTCTCAGCCACAGCTCTTGACAGACTTTTCAGACCTTCTGAAGTCCATGTCTGGGTCATTGAAATCCTTTGATGTGTTAGACTTAGTCAAACAGTTAATACCACCACAAGGAATGCAGTTAAACAGTAATGTATCAGCTCTGGCAAGGAGTCTATCTGTTTCTAGTGAGAACAGTTTTGCTTCAATAAAGGTAGACCAACATTTGAAAGTAGAGAAACAAAAATATGAGAAAGGTTTGGATATGAAGCCTCCACGAGCAGTGGAATCTAGGTATTCAAATGTTGAAGGGATTGTGAAACTGAATAATGACTCTAATGATGATGACGATGTTGACTTGACAACTAAAACTGCCATGGATGAAGTTCTTGCAATGCAGACTAAAGTGAGTAACAATTCAACAGTGACGGTTGGTCGTTTGAATGAAAAAGATTTAGCAGAAAATGTTAGCGATAATGATGTAGACAATTTTAATGAATCTATGGATGATGGTGATGAGGAGGATCATGAACATGAAGAGGATGGAGCAAATTTGGTGATTGATGAAGAAGAAAGGGGTGAATCGACTAGTGATATCAACAAAGTCAGTAAAAAAGTGGATAAATCCAAGGCAGAAAATGGTGGTGTTGACCGTATAAGTGACATTGTTGTAGCAGATGGTTTTATTAAAAAGCACAAAATGAAAGGAGAGATAAAAGATACAGGGATTAAGAAAGCTAAACTAAATGAAACATCGGAGGATAGAGTTCCACCTGTTCCGGGAAGTAATACACAGAATGCTAATTTATCAAGTACCAATAGTGATAATTTTTCTCCTTTAGTAACAAAACTTGACAGTAAAAAAGTGAACTTAAGCTCACCAAATGTGACGAATTTGTTACCAGTAACAACTATCGCTGGGGATAAGCTCAAACAAGGGAAAAGGCATACACTGTTTTACAAAGATGCTGGTGGCTCAAAGACAGTCAGAATTTTAATGGATGACTCTGAACAATCATCTCTTGTAGTTCAACAAATGATTCAAGCCTCTCAGAAGATGAACGTTAATTCCACAGAGGGTAATAACCCTATGTCTCCAAATGTATCAGTGTTGAGAGATACCTCGATTCAAAATAGTGAAACAATGAGTACCAACAGAAATCCACTGATATCAGTTCAAAGTACACTTCCAATGATAGCATTACAAAAAGGGTTAGCAGTATCTTCATTCCAGAATGTTGGTATAGATAGTAGTAAACCCTATACTGTAAAAGCAGTGACTTCAGAAATTCCAAAACACAGTAGCAATGCAATGAGACTTCCAATAAAATTGGGTAGTTACACAGTGCCGGTTGTTAGTACATGTATGTCGACTTTGGGTAATAATATAGCAACATCGCAAGTGACGTTAACTCCTGGCTCTTACCAGAATATTAATGTACAGTCATTGAAGCTGCCTTTACCATGTGTAAATGCAAGCAGTGTTCAGAACTTACTAACTGTATTGGCCAGGGAGAAAGGGGCTGAAAGTGCTAAAAGTATTTACTCAAATGAAGCTCACAGTCAAATAGCTTCCAAAAACATCTACCCTATAGTAAGTAATTCAAGTGACTTACGGAAAGCTAACGGGAATAAGGTTTTAAAGAAGGGTTCAGCAAAGGTACCAGATACATTTCCAACACATCACATAACAGACATGAAAAACAGACAGTCTAAACCAGTGCCGTTAGCCAGTGAGGGAACGTTAACAAAAGTAAATCCAGACATAAAAAACAAATTGTCAAAAGCGCTGAACAGTTCACAAAGGAAATTGACCACAGCCCATTCTTTGGACGAACTAAAAGGTTTACGAAAGACAGAGGGCTTAAGTGAACATTTTGGAACAGGTACAGAAACAAGGCAGCAGTTGTAGTACAATGTTAGGGGAATATACTTCCTTCTTGAACCAATTGTTTGTTTGTTAATTCATTGTATTTATTTATGTCATTAACCATTATTGTCATCTAAGAACTTTGTATTCATAACACAACCTGAGAAACCTTACCTGTATTTCCTTATCATGTAATTTTAACATTTGTGAGATGTTTGAATAAAATCAAAGTGCTGAAAGTGCTAATGTTCGTGAATTAAAAAAGTAGATAAAAACTCAGTACTAACTTATATGACACTACAAGAGATGAGACGTGTTCCTATTAGTATTACCATCTCACTTTTATAGTAACATTGATTACCTGATGTCTTTTTAAATGCTCAACACTGTAGCTATATTTTAAGTACAACTTGTTATCTTCAAATCTTGTTTTCAAGCAGATATTCTAGCTCTATAGACAGTTATCATATGTTACCCAGACCCAAACTGAATTTGTATAAATAATGTACTATAGATTATTGTACAATACCATTTATCTATTGAGATCACACCAGTGTAAGACCAATCTGTTAACAAAAGTCCAATACCATCTGTTTCTGTTCCACTTGTTTCAGTTTAATTGTGTAGTATTAAAGCCAGACAATATAGATTAATTATAAAACTACATAGACAGGGTGGAAAACAACACATACACACTGTTGATTGTTGACCTAGATTTAGTTATATAACTTATATTAAGTATGTGAGTAAGCACAGTGTACAGTGACATGATTCACTAATTATCCAATGGTGTCACTGTCCAATACGTATTGAATCTGTAGCCACATAGCTATTAATCAAAACATCTTCCGTTAAACATCTTCTTAATTGCACACATATCAAATGCTTATTTGTGTTTTGTTCATGATATTTTGATGCATATTAAATCAATATTATTTTATGAAATAAAGTTGTATTTGAAATCAATCTACAGGATATTGTTTGGCTTTAAGACCAATTTATAACTATAGTGACTATTTGTTGGATACTTTGTACATGTTGGACACAGCTTTTAGCTTATCAGTGTATTCCAAGGACCTTGACTAATCAATTAATTAAAAACTCTAATTTCAGACTTTAGTCACTGTGTTTACCATAGCTATAAACTGCCCTCCATAAGTTCCTAAAAACAAGTCTATTGTCTCATAATTATGTTCTCCAAGATCTTCAAATAATGAAGTAAATTCAGTCTTCAGATAAAATTATCAACTCACTGCTGTCCTTTGTTTTGAATATTGTGTGATCAATAAACGAAGCATACAAGTGACTTACCCCGTTATGAGTATATGTAAATGTGTTTTATCACCTACAGAAACAAATTTCAGAAAGACATTGGATTAAATGTTAAACCCAAACAGATTAGAAAGAATGAGTAATTATTATTTATACCGACATTGTAATGGGAAATCTCCAGTTCCAAAGTAAATTTATAATGAAGCAACTTCTGGAAGGCAGTGTATTTCTTTAGTTTCATAGTAATTTTAAATAGAAAACAGATTTTGGCATTGAACCTACATTTAAGATTGTTTTAAAAACGTGACAGTAATGTTTTATTAACGTTCAGTCTTTTATCAGCTAACCATTGACAAAATAATTTGAAAAGCATGCTAGTGAAATATAAGAGTAATCTGACTTAATACACAGTACATGCAGAGTGATACTTCGAAAATGTAATATACAAAACTGTATTTCAGTGTAATTTTGTATGTTATGATTGCAGAAGTAAGTATTGATTCTTTGTTGACCTAGGAAGTTAGGGGTTTTGATTTGGCCAGATGTAGTGTCGTAATGCTCACTTTATTATCTATCGAAGCTACAAGTTGTATCTATTTTAAATGTGTTACTTACTGTGTATCAACATGGACATGCTTCTGTAAAATTTCCATTGGTGAAAGTTTTCTATTAAAGAAACTCCATGAACATTATTGTGTTTCATTTTATTGGAAATTGGTGAAACCCGTCCTGGTGGTTGGGTGGGCGGCCGTCCGGTGTCGTTAACAATTTGCGTAAAAGTTTCGTTTTCCTTTAATAACTTTTTCATTAGTCAACCGATTTACTTTATACTCAGATGACCTTGACATTTAAAATTGTTCTTAAACAACTTTATCACTTTGCGTTAAAATTTTGAATTTCTGTATTACTTTGTCATTAGTCAATGGATTTACTTCATACTTACACACAATGTTGCTTAGGTCAAGCCCTTTTCACCAACATGGTGAACATAGCATTGTGACCTTGACCTTCAGATGACTTTGATATTCAACATTGTTCTTTAACAATTTCTGTTTAAGTTATGGTTTTCAGTTATAACCTTTTCATTAGTTGACAGATTTACTTCCGGCTTTAATGCGGGATCCTCATTTCCCTCTTGTTTCTAATGTTGTTTTGTAATTCATTGTACAGTGTATTCAGCTTTGCAATTTGAAAAGGAAGTTATGAACGAGACAAATTACCATTCTAAAACAAACAACTCGAATATTAAAATATGGTATTCAGTTTTTACTGTCTGTTGTCTGCAACCTGTTTATTTTTGTCTGTATGGGGTTTAATGCCATTATTAGCACTTTTTAGACCATTTCAAAGGTGGTGAGTCTTTTAAGGATCTACCTGGGTGCCATAACCAGTGCTTTCCTCAGATCTTTGCAAGCAACTGACAGCTTTCCTAATTGGTTAAGATATGCGTCCGGACGGAAAGTTTATCTGTACTATGTATATTTGAAAGGAAAAAAGGGCCATAAGTCTTATTTTCAGTTGGTTCCGTGCAACCAAACCTGGTGTGAGCCGTCCTCATATGCAAGCTCGTATTCCTGTAAAAGACAATAAAATCTGTTAATCCATTAATAAGAAATGCGTCCAGACAGAAAATTTATCTATCTACTATGTATATTTGAAAGTAACAAGGGGCCATAACTGTATTTCCAGTTGGTGCAGTGCAACCAAACCTGGTGTGAGCTTTCCTCATATGCAAGCTCATATTCCTGTAAAAGACAATAAAATCTGTTAATCCATAAATAAGAAATGCGTCCAGACAGAAAATTTATCTATCTACTATGTATATTTGAAAGTAACAAGGGGCCATAACTGTATTTCCAGTTGGTGCAGTGCAACCAAACTTGGTGTGAGCCATCCTTATATGCAAGCTCATATTCCTGTAAAAGACAATAACATCTGATAATCCATTACCAAGATATGCGTCCGGACAGAAAAGCGTGACGGACGGAAGGACGGACGGAAAGGGGGGATACTTAATAAATCTATTACTATTGTTATCTATACATGTGTATTTATGCTGTACATGTACAAATGCAGTGTCTAAAAATACAATGAGATGTTTCAAAAGTATTAAAACATGAGTGCATTCTATCAGCGGTCTAGTAAATTTAATTAAATCTTAAATCCGTATTAAAGCTGTAACATACGTAACTTTTCCAAATAAACCAAGATTTCTTACCAAAGTTGATCAGACAGAAGTACAAGAGGAATTGTCAAACACGCATATATTCTTGCTGTATACCCCTATAGTGTTTGTGATGTACTAACTTGCCAATTTAATATGGCTTTGGGCCATGCTTGTTGAAACATGCAGAAAGAAGCCTTCGTTACCATGTGAAAAGAGAATTACCAAAACACAAGAATTGTGAACTAAGAAATGGTGTCAACGCATTATGTTATGAAATTTTAATGATTTATGGGATAATAAACTTACATAATCACATGCATTTCTTTAGATACTTAGATGTTTTTACCATCCACATTGGTGTTTCATTTCCATTAATATATAGTATTGATATCGTTTACAAAAAATCCCCATTCTAATCAATGGCTATATTTCTTAGTTACTTTGTACCGTATATGTTAATAATCATCATTGTAGTCAGTACTAGTTTAAATGGATAATGATTCTAGCTAAAAGAAACACTTGCAAGTGGTGTTGACAGACCTACGTTGCATGTAACATGTTAATTCACATATTTAAAAGTATACAAAACTTGCCAAATCTGCTCTTTCGATAAGCCAATTAAACAACACCATTTTAGTTCTGTAAATGCTTCAATTCAGCTGCATTTCATAAAACCCAAAATATTGATTATTAACACAGGCTATTTCATCGTAATAAAATCACGTGTTATGTTATATACATGAATTAACTTAATATCCTTAACTACTAGCAAAGAGCCTAGCTAACTATATACACAGTTGTCTTTCAGTTTCATCTTTATATTGGTGTGCTTTGATCTAGACATTTTGCTCTAGTTAAAAATCTTGATGCAAAAAACATGCTCCAAAATGACCACAAAGGGACTTTATCACGGTTCAAGTCTAGATTGAAAGTTTAAAATGATGAATACTTTGAAAGAATTGCTATATTTTAAGGTCACGGTCACACATAAATATGTTGTAAAATGGCATAACACATTAAAGGTTATTAAAATTATGAACAAACGTCAACAGAAATAGCCATATAATCAATAAATCCGAATCGATAGACGTATCCGAATTGTGGATCAGTTAGGGTTCTAAAAAGGTCATGTTTAGTGATTTTTTGTAGTCATTTCGATGCTAATGGATATGTTTATGTATGAAATTGTTATATCTTATCGTTGCCCTTATTATAACTATATAATGTTTGGGCTCATTTCATGACATGTTTTTTATGTTGAAATAGACATTAGATCTATACACAAAGGTGGATACGTTAGTTTTTACAATTCTCTTAAGAACAAGACAAAACTTCAAGAGGTAGCGTCCATATTAAGGAAGTTAGAGGTGGTCAAACGTGGTCGACTACAACTTATTTTTATTAACTATGTTTTTCGCTTAAAATACACATGAAACATATTTTAAAAAGGTCAAATAGCTGAGTCTGCACAATTCTCTGTAGAATGAGACGACTTTTCAATACATGGCACCCACGTTAAGATAGTTAGAGGTGGTCAAAACTGGTCAACCATATAGAATATTTATTAACTTTGTTTCATTTCATGATTTAGACCGATATAGACAATACATCTTTGGGGAAATGGATGTTATAACATAGTCTATACAATTCTTTAAACAAAAATACCACTTTCTTTAACATAACGACAATATCGACAAAATTGAAGAGGGTCAAAAGTGATCGACTAAAACTGTTTTTTAAAATATAATATGTTACCCCTTCGGTATTGAGACTTTTTTAATGATATCAAGTCATGATTTCTTCTATTTAAAACTGATATATTCTGAAAGGTTAAACATTTCTCTTTATAACAATACATGTACCACTTTTGTTGAAATAACACATGTATTAAGGAAGTAATGTGTGACCAAAGATAGTTAATGGGGGATTGATTCGCTGTTACATGCATGTTTTCATGTCATATTTATAAGTCTAAATGTATGTCAAAGTATACGTATAAGGTACTAAAGCATATGTAATAGGGGTTCCTTTCTGTCTAGACGACGTTATAAAGGGGTACAACAACAACAAACTCTATGACTTCAGTATTTTCCATATAATATTGATAATGCCAACATTCTGAAAATATACAATCACGATCATATTATATAACAAGTACAACACAT
>ENA-OREC01002564-OREC01002564.1-marine-metagenome-genome-assembly--contig:-NODE-2564-length-10091-cov-12.360895_pt1 | contig 10091 bp, 3 predicted proteins | sample MGYA00248626_ERZ508543 | MGnify/ENA primary metagenome ERZ508543 (study PRJEB26211, sample SAMN05518279) | marine metagenome | isolation source: Puget Sound, Washington, USA | host: Bankia setacea...
AGCTCTTGTAGAGTATAGTCTAAGTAAGATGCAACCATAGTTGGCAAAAGGACAACTTAAGTAACTGTTAAATGACAGTTTATGACAGATAAAAAAAGTTTCTTTCAGTCAGAATGATCTTAAAACTATGGGACCGAAAGTCGGCATGTGTGCCCTAAACTCGTCATCGAAAATCATACAATTTGTAGCAAATGTGCACTGTTTTCATTGCTTAAGTGATTACCTATTTTAAAACTTTAATAATGTATAGTAGTGTAAGTCATCTATCAATATCACTGTTTAACAACTAGCTTTCGCCAGAGCGATGTAAAACATAGAATGTTCGTCGCCCGTCGGCAATAAATTGTCGGAAAACGGGTGGCCTGCACAAACTAAACATGTATGAATGATATGAACATCTTTGTTGAGCCCTTCAGGACCTGTGGATTTGAGCTATTCACGTGAATAAACGTGTAACAAGCTTAAGTATATGACGACTATAGGACCGCGTACGAATTGTGTTTTTTTGTGTAAACAGTGAACAAATAAAATGCACACTCACAAAACTATTGTATTTTTTTCATGACATTTAATTTACATACAAAGTAAGCACACGTAGTTTACATTGTTTCATTTGTGACAATTATATGACACCTTAAAACGCGTTTGAGAAGACCCCTGGAATTCTAACTTCCATTTATTGGCTAAGATATCATGTGATCCGGAATACACAAAAATGACCCGAAACTCACACATCGACAGCATGGATATAAACACGCTTGAAATAACTTAGAAAGAAAGAATCAGTAAATGAATACATTATTATGATAATAAAGACAACAGAGTTACAGAATAAGTATATTGTTATTAGCTATCTCGAAAAAAAACAAGCACTAGCAACGTTTTTATTGATAGTGATCCGGAACCCCTTTAACGTCTGTATTTAAAGGCTAAATACACCTTTGTTGTATTAGTTATAAATCCTACAATGAATGAGGCTAACTAGGCCTATACTAATTCTCATAAATATAGCATTTACCTCCCTTGTCTCATGTATACCCAACTTTATAGCCAACTTTATCTGTACATGAAGTGTTCTTTTATGTTTCGCTAGTATTTACTTTGTGTTATTGTCTCACATGTATATACAGTGTACTGCTGTTTCACCAAACAAATAAAAGAAAGACGTTACCAAAAAGAAACACGCACGTACGAACGAACGAACGAACGCATGGACGCACGCGCGCACACCCAAAGGGTATACACTTGTTTGATTTTGTTTATAGCAGAAAAGAAGATTTATAAAAGTAACAGATTACACAACACACATGGCAACACGTCAACTATGACCCGCAACACAATAACAGAACGAACATAACACAAGTGTATTAGACAGAAACCATTAACAGCTCATGACCATACACCCACAGAAATATTGTACGGAAAGGATATTAATAAACAACTCAATATATTTTTATAAACGAAGGAATGTTACACTGATTCACATGGCCAACTGGTGAAGGTGGTAAGGACGAGCTGTTTTTGATATAGTATGTTCCATTTAAATTGCTTAACAACTTGTTCAATGAAACAAACCAAACATACTACACAAACCCAACACTGCAAAAGGATGTTTTATTAGTGATGAAGCCTAATCTATTTCTAAACTGATCTTTGTTGTCTTTTGTAAACAGTTCTAAACGTTTAAATAAGTTCCGGTTTGTTAACAGTAAATATCATTTGAGGTGAGTTGTTCGTATATTGTTGGACAGTTGACACTAAAACAAAACTGAAATCCGTTTTCTAATTGTTAACATGTAAGGCATAAACGTTCATTATGCAGAGTATGAGGTTGTTCCCACACGTTTTCTATTTCTAGTCAATGGGAAGCAACTCAGGGTTTGATAAAATCAGTATTATATTCACGAATGTGAGCTAAATATAAGTACGGTTTAAACTAAAAGTTAGAGAACGATCTGTAAACATGACGTTTGTGTAACACATGGTTGGTTGGGTATATGGTCCAAATAACACCTTGTCTAGTTCTTTCGTTTATTACATGGATATAAACATTACATTGGGCAGTAACTCGCCCTGAAATGAACAACATAACAAAACATAAAAGATTCATACTATAGTAGATATGTATCATACACAAAGGTACATGAACAATGGCATTATGGATAAACTGATATTAACTAAACAATACTTATGATTTACCTTAATCATAATAATACTAATACATTTACATAAGTAACAATAAGCTAAACCTGGTCTGACATAACATCATACTTACACAATATGGGGTATTCTCAAGCCAAACTACTAAGGACCTACTCAAACACTCACTCATCAACTCTGGTGCAACTGTAATGGATTAGTTAGTGCTAACAAGGTAATACGGTGAAACATGCACTGATATCATGAATGCTATAATTTGAGACAAAGACTTAGTAATATAAAAAGATACGAAATGAAGAAGTCCGAACAAAGAAGACGAAACCGAATCCAAAAGGCAATATGAACAATGAATATAATTAACTATTCATTTCAACAAACCCACTGGTTTAAATACATTGTATTTTACTTACAACTAATATGATTCCAAACCAGGATGAACGACAAGCTGAATGACAAGTGTACGCTTCAAAGATCTAGGTAACTATGGCTCTTTCTAATAACGCGCCAATTCTCTACAAGATTGTTCAAGGGGAACAACTCTTATGAATAAACTATAAAAAACACTACCCTACGTATACTATACATAACTACGCCAGAGTTACGTCCAGTTACATTCTCCCCCTCTTTGGGAAAAGTCGTCTCGACTTTTATCAACTACAATGTCAGTTTAAAAATTAGGTTATAGTTCATGCACAACAATTGTATCACTAAAAATATGGCATTTCAAAAAGTATGTATTTCACAACAAAATAAATTAGTTCATGTCTAGGCCTTTGTAACAGAAACCTAAAAAAAAACACAATCCTAACACTTGGACATTAGAATACATACATTTATCTAAATCTGCAATCTCAAAATACATGACAGTATAGATAGCAAATACATTATTACTATGTTTTCAATTGAACACATCCTCAATACAAAACCAACTTGAGCATATTTTACTCAACACCTGTAAATGACAAGTATGCCTGTCTTTACAAACCTTCCTCCCCCACAAAAAAACAACAACAACAAAAAAATCATCAGAGAATATCAAACTATCAATGGTTTAATGCTAAATCATTTCAATGCAAGTGATAAATGTAAAACACACACAAATAAAAACACAGACACATCACAACTTACAATAATGAGTCTTTTAAAATATCTGCTGTCATTCTGCTATTTTCTAAATGCATTTCTATCAATTTCCCCATCTGTTGTTGTCCTACTATATAGGCATCAAACCATACTGGTTTCTTTTTCACTCTTGCTGATTTTCTAACTGTAACTTCAGGTCTTTGTATCTCTTCTGTTGATTCCTTATCTTCTTCTCTTCTCTGTACATCTTCAGGTCTTTGTATCGCTTCCCTCTCTTCTCCTCTTCTCTGCACATCTCCTTGTCCCTGTATCTCATTTCCTCTATCCCTATCCTGACCGGTCAGTCTCTCTCTGGGTTACACAACTGTACACTCCATATCAGATTCGCTGTCATCTTCACTTTCCTCTTCAACTGGTACTTCCTCTATAGGACTTTCCTCCACGACCTGCTTCCCATATATCTCATTTCCTTGCCTGCGGGGCTTTGGAATCGGTCTCCTGTGAGTTGGTTCCGTTTCCCTCACACTGCTCTCCTTCTCCAACCTGACTAAGTTACGTGGTCTAGGTACTGGTCTAATCACACTGGTCTCTTCTTGTTCCTTCAATAAAAACAAATGAGTCCTGTATAGTCTCTTTACTTTTCCCTCAGGATCTTGAACATCAAAAACTGGTATATCCGCATTTGGTTGGCCAATAACTTTGTAAATTGCCTCTTCAAACTTGTCTGCTAACTTGTGAGGACCTGAAAAAGCCAAACTTTTAATTAATACAGAATCTCCAATAGTAATAACAGAGGCTTTAGCTTTCTTATCGTATTGAGTTTTCTGTTTTTCTCTGGCCTTATCTAAATTTTTCCAAACAATTTCTCTGACAGACTCCATCTTTTTAGATAATTCTTGGACATATTCAGTGTTTAAAACTGGTTCATCCGTATTTACATGTAAAGCAATGTCTACCGGTAATCTAGCATTTCGACCAAACATTAATTGAAATTGAGAAAACCCGGTAGACTCGTGTTTAGTAGCATTATATGCATAAACTAGAGCTGGTAAGTACTTTTTCCAGTCATCTTTCTTTTCTGGTTCAAGAGTGCCAAGCATAGACAAAAGACTTCTATTGAATCGCTCTGACGCTCCATTGCACTGGGGATGATAAACACTTGTTCTAACCTTATCAATGTTCAATACTTTACACATTTCTTGAATGACAGCTGACTCGGAGTTTGGTCCCTGATCAGATAACAATCTGGCAGGAATACCATATTTAAAAATGAAACTGTTCAATAAAACATCTGCTGTGGTTTTAGCTGTTTGATTACTGGTAGGCACTGCCACAGCCAACTTGGTACAATGGCCAGTGATAACTAAAATGTTGCCAATACCACCTTTACATTGGTCAACTTTAAGAAAATCAGTGGTGACTAGATCCAGGGGATACTTGGACTGAATACTAATCACCCATGTGTTACAAATATATCATCATTTTACTTTATTTAAGAATAGTCCCATGTGTTAAATTGCTATAACATAAATATCTCCGTCAAATGTCCGAACATTGTGGTACTAATTGAAGATCCCAAAATGAGGCCCGATTCTGAACCCAGATAATATAGAGCACAAAGATGTTCACTGTTTCATTCCACTTTTAATAGTCAATGTAGTCGTACAGAGCCCATACATGTGTGCGCCATTTGGATCTTGTGCGATGTTCGTACAAACTTTACCGGGGTCGGCCCATACTCAGCTAAATGCCTTAACGTACCGTTCACTGAAAGTGGGGTTGTAATGTTATTTTTTTCTAAGATCATGAGACACTTCAATTTAAGTTAATTCGTGTTCAAAATCATCTACAATGTGATGGATTGTATCATGATAATAAAATACATTTTAAAATGCACTGGCGACCTGAGACGAAATATTTACAGCCTTCATACACACCTTTTTATCTAACGGTAAAAGTTAAAGTGTTCGAGGGTAATGTCACGATTCTTAATTAGTATAACCTCTGCTCCTACATGATCTTGTTTCTGGCGCTCTCACTACTTACTTGTTCAAGAGTTGGATAGTTCAGTGCATCTTGCATATCAGTCAACTTATTGGTTCAAACCTTTAGTTCACTAGTGAATCCGGGTTTAACTAAAATCCAGAGGTTTATATTGGCTGGATAATGAGGGCCTATAAACCACAGAATTATAAACTTATAAATGGTTGATAGGTAATGCAGACATCCATCTCGCTGTCTTTCTAACAGAGAAACTGTGGTTGTCACGATGTGTCCTACCGCCCTTTGACTACATTTGAATGCATAGATCTGTAAGTCGGTTCAGACAAATCTCCAATGCAGAGTTGAGTTGTCGTTCCTAGTAGTCTCTCTCAATCAATTCAACATGTCAGGGGATATCACTGCGTTTCAGATTTGTTTCAGACAAGACGATCGCGATTTTGTTATTGAAGTATTTGAAATATGACATGTCTGGTATAACGTACACGGGTAATTTGGTAAGTACTGTGTATACCCGGAGTTCTAGTATAGGGAATGGTCGATCATATCACTCACAGTCGCTAGTTTTGTAGATGATATGGCATGATATAAGGCAATGTGTCGCTGCCAAACATGTGGATATTTAGTTGATAAAAGAGGCCCACATTAAAATGCATTTAGTACATGTATACGTGTACGGTTTATAAAGGTTATATGCACAATATACCACATATACAAATACATAAAATTATACAATATTACGTACGCATACGTGTATGTATGAACAGTTTTACTGGGCATGATCATTGGGAAACAGTTACGAGTCTTTTTCCGGGTTTCACTGCGGTTAAAACAAGTTTAGGTTTCAAGTTAAACACGTACTTGGTTATCAATTAGTGGTTGGTGCGTACGCAATGGGTGCCAGCAATAGTACATTACCAGAAAGTTACATGCCGAGTGTGTACGTATTGCCAGGACTTGTTCCAAAACAGTTAATTTACGAACGGGTACTCTGTTATATTTTCAGAGGTAAACTCAATACCCACTTTTGGCCACGTTAACATTGATTGAACATTAAACACACAAATATATAGTTATTCGTCTTTAGTTAATTGAATCGAATTTAGACAGCGCCTTGTTTATCTAGCTTGGCTATTCATTGATTTTTTATGGATCGACGTATTGAGTGTGAAAAGATAATAATGTAGAAAAGGCGGCCTCGTTTGATAAAGTCCACAGTGAACAAAGTATGCCTACTATGTTTAATAAGACTGCAATGGTATAAACGGTGTGGGTATTGAACGTGTAATTATTGGAGTCACAGCATGTTTTAATTCGAGTGAAACAAATGTGCGATGTTTATGGTTTATTAAACGGAACTAGAAAAGTGATTGTTTAAGTCAAAGAACAGAGGAATATCTAATGAGAGTTAATTAACTGGACACATTTAAGACTTCGTTCTTAAATGAATGATTTAGACAAATAGTTATTAAAGCGTTATATAACGGAAACCTTGCTAAGTGTGTTTGCTGAATAAGACGTTGGACATTTTTTATCTACAGCACAATAGAAATAGCTGCATCGTGTCAGGAAATCTATAGTGACAGTAAACTTACTTAACAGAATGTGTCGGGTGAAAACAGCGCGCAGTGTCAGCACGATAACGGTAAAATAAACAAAATAAGAACTAGAGTGACAGTACCATCATCAACAAAATGTCTGACAAGAAAGCTGACGGTCAGAGTTCTTCAGACAGCGAAGAACTCCGCTGTGGACAATGTCTAAAATCCTACAAGGACCCTAGACTCCTCACGTGCCTTCACTCGTTCTGCTTCACGTGCATCCAAGACCACGTGACCAAACACAAGTGGAAGAGAAGTATGTTGTGCCCACTGTGTAATAAGGAGATGAACATACCGAAGGATGGCCTGAGTGCGCTAACCAAGGACGTGTACATTAAGGCCAGACAGGACACGGGTAAGCTGAAACATGATTCCGAATGTGAGATCTGTTCCGAGAAGGTTTCAGCCATGTGTAGATGTTTAGACTGTGAAATAAATCTATGCAAACCGTGTAAGGCTAAACATGCGCCACCAGGATCAGACCAGGTTCACAACTTTCTAGAACTTGTGTCACAAAACCATGGTAAGAACAATAAACCAGCGGTTCCAAAACTGGCTCAAAATGGTTTCTGCAACAAGCATCCTGAAAAAGAACTCGATATTTACTGTAATAAATGCAAATGTGCTATCTGTGAGTCGTGCAAAGAACAGAAACACAGCGCACATCCGATTGAAGGGGTCCATAACGTTGCTAAGGTAACCCGTGCGTCATTGACTCACTTTTTAGGGGCCGTTAGGGAATACCTTCCAGACTTTGAGACTTACGTTAGAGAGGTCAGAAAATGTCAGAAAGAACACGACAAGGATTTGCAAAACGCCATCAAAGACGTACAAAGTCGATGTAAGTTTCTCCAGAATGAGATAGAAAAGATAAGCAAACACGTCATTGGTGAGCTTCATGAGAGGCATAAAGCGTCATCTGAAAATTTCAACAAAGAAGCAAAAACTGTCATAAATGCTTACAAATCTATCGCTACACTTGCTACTTCTGCAGATAGAATACTTAAGATTGGAACGGACATGAACATTTTAGAGTCTGCTAAGAAGATACAGAAACGTTTCATGCTTGTAGAAGACGAGTTGCCAACAATGTCCATAGATAAGATAGAAACTGTTGGATTTGTACCTGGTGGCTTGAAAGCGGACTCACTACCAAAGATGTTCGGGCAGTGCACAAAAGGGGAGATAGCGTTACCAGAGATACCAGTACCGTGGGGAATTAGGGCAGCTAAAGACTATGAAATGTGTTCACTTGCGTCCTTCAAAGTCCAGAGTGCCCCTGACACAATCCAAGCCATAGCTCCCGTGTCAGATAAGGAAGCATGGGTGACCTGTCGTTGGGGAAATAAAGACATCTATCTCTATACCATATTAGGAGAACGCAAGAAAAAAGTGACTTTAGATATCCAAGTTGACCACATGTGCATGATTCCTTCTGGTGACCTTCTTGTGTCCAGCTATGAGGATAAGTACATCCGAAAGGTCAACAAAGAGCACGTTGTCGGTGATTTTGCCATGCCTCATTTATACCCCGGTGGAATGTCTATAACCAAACGGAAGGAGATTTACGTGTGTGCAGTGGACAGCTATACCACCCGTCGTTCTGACCACTCAGATAGATGCCTCATGAAGCTCTCCGAACATGGCATGACCATTGACCAGATCGACGAGGACGGGGACTTTGTGTTGTTCGGTGCCCCTTATCGAGTAACAGAAGCCCCAAATAGGGACCTGGTAGTGACGGACCGAGAAGAGGGCAAGCTAAGAGTGGTTCGTGTTGACCAGGAGGGTTGTAGGAAATATATTTACACCGGGCCAAAAGAGGTGAAACTAAAACAACCGTTCAACCCACTGGGACTCTGTTGTGATCGGGCGGGTAATATGCTAGTGACAGACTGGGGAAATCATTGTGTGCATCTGGTAGATAACGAGGGAGAGTTCAAAGGGTTCATACTCTCGCAAAGGGACGGACTGTTCAAACCGAATGCAATGGCGATGGACAAATCAGGAAATATGTGGATTGGCGATGGGAATGCAACCGTTAGAGTTTATAAGTATGGGAAAAGAGAATACTAACAGGTTTATGATATCAGGGCGTATAATTTGTAAACAATTGTAATCAGGTGTCATTGGACACTCAGTAAACGGCAACCGGGAAACTTTAAACTAGTGGAGCCATTAAATAGACGGTTGTGGGCGCATTGCAGAGGTTAGGTGGAATCATGTGTTGACGACCGGGGTGAGGGCGGCGTGAAGGGAGGGGGCGTTAATTCGTGATGGTGTTCTTCTTGAGTTTCGTCTACTTTGTCTAATTCATTTCTACAGTTTGACAGTGCGGTCTATGATAAAAGTAATTCCTTCCTTGGTAGACTATCATATTTCTCATTACGTTTGTTATCTTAGCTTCTTTGGCAATGTAACAAGCTAAATGTAGATGCCTGGCCCCTTTTTCATATTGTTCAAAGCGTGTTTTCTGCATGTTTATTTTTCGAGTATCTCGAAATAAATATTGAATTCAAATCTCGCTGTTATGTTTTGACAAAATAAAATGTTCTATTCAAGCAGTTCATCAGATCATATCTCTGTACACAAAGCCCCATTGTTTGCAACAAATACAAATACCGCAATATATCAATTTTGAAATACCCCTTGAAATGTGTATTGATAATTGTTTTGTCAAAGCTTTATAACTGTAATCACAAAGAATATTGAGTATTTCAATGTATTGTATACGTTTAATATTAAATTTATGACTTTAAAGTGGTTTATCTATTGACAGTCAGTGGATTAAAACTCTACAATCAGAGAGGGGTTTCTTTGGAATGTTCATTGCAGACATTGTTTGTAAACCAAGTCGCTATATAAACACACATGCATAACACAGGTGCAGATTTTAGAGTAAAATTAGTATCCACTTCAGTCAATATGAATGTGCGAGCACACAATGCCAGTTTCTTTGATGGAAGAAGTGATATAATGTAAATCTTTCCTGGTCGTTAGACATTAACTTAAAAATAATTGATCGCTTTGAAACGATACACGATTATTTGAGAATTGCCTAGTGAACGTTCATATACAATGATATAATACGTAACATCCCGTACAGACCTACGTAATATAAGAACCCTATACATAACTAGTATAGAAACTTGACTGGTACCCAGCGCACTCTGCACCTATAATGTAATGGCAAGGGCAGGTAAGCCAGGCTAGTATAGAAACTTGTCTGGTACCCAGCGCACTCTG
>ENA-OREC01002565-OREC01002565.1-marine-metagenome-genome-assembly--contig:-NODE-2565-length-10088-cov-11.736190_pt1 | contig 10088 bp, 3 predicted proteins | sample MGYA00248626_ERZ508543 | MGnify/ENA primary metagenome ERZ508543 (study PRJEB26211, sample SAMN05518279) | marine metagenome | isolation source: Puget Sound, Washington, USA | host: Bankia setacea...
AACATGACCAACTGATCGTACGTATAGTGATACAGTTGTGAACATGACCAACTGATCGTACGTATAGTGATACAGTTGTGAACATGACCAACTGATCGTACGTATAGTGATACAGTTGTGAACATGACCAACTGATCGTACGTATAGTGATACAGTTATGAACATGACCAACTGATTTTACGTATAGTGATACAGCTGTGAACATGAGCAACTGATCGTACGTATAGTGATACAGTTGTGAACATGACCAACTGATCGTACGTATATTGATACAGTTGTGAACATGCTCAACTGATCGTACGTATAGTGATACAGTTATGAACATGACCAACTGATGGTACGTATAGTGATACAGTTGTGAACATGCTCAACTGATGGTACGTATAGTGATACAGTTGTGAACATGCTCAACTGATCGTACGTATAGTGAAACAGTTATGAACATGACCAACTGATCGTACGTATAGTGATACAGTTGTGAACATGACCAACTGAGTGTACGAATAATGATACAGTTATGAACATGACCAACTGATCGTACGTATAGTGATACAGTTGTGAACATGACCAACTGATGATACGTATAATGATACAGTTATGAACATGCTCAACTGATCGTACATGTAGTGATACAGTTGTGAACATGACCGACTGAGTGTACGTATAGTGATACAGTTGTGAACATGACCAACTGCTCGTACGTATAGTGATACAGTTATGAACATGACCAACTGATCGTACGTATAGTGATACAGTTGGGAACATGAGCAACTGATCGTACGTGTAGTGATACAGTTATGAACATAACCAACTGATCGTACGTATAGTGATACAGTTGTGAACATGACCAACTGATCGTTCGTATAATGATACAGTTGTGAACATGCTCAACTGATGGTACGTATAGTGATACAGTTGTGAGCATGCTCAACTGATCGTACATATAGTGATACAGTTGTGAACATGACCAACTGAGTGTACGTATAGTGATACAGTTGTGAACATGACCAGCTGATGGTACGTATAGTGATTTATTTGTGAACATGCTCAACTGATCGTACATGTAGTAATACAGTTGTGAACATGACCAACTGAGTGTACGAATAATGATACAGTTGTGAACATGACAAGCTGATGGTACATATAGTGATACTGTTGGGAACATGACCAACTGAGTGTACATATAGTGATACAGCTGTGAACATGAGCAACTGATCGTACGTATAGAGATACAGTTGGGAACATGACCAACTGATCGTACATATAGAGATACAGTTGTGAACATGACCAACTGATGATACGTATAATGATACAGTTGTGAACATGACCAACTGATCGTACATATAGAGATACAGTTGTGAACATGACCAACTGAGTGTACCTATAGTGATACAGTTGTGAACATGCTCAACTGATCGTACATATAGAGATACAGTTGTGAACATGACCAACTGATGGTACGTATAGTGATACAGTTGTGAACATGACCAGCTGAGTGTACATATAGAGATACAGTTGTGAACATGACCAACTGATCGTACATATAGTGATACTGTTGGGAACATGACCAACTGATCGTACATATAGAGATACAGTTGGGAACATGACCAACTGATCGTACGTATAGTGATACAGTTGTGAACATGACCAACTGATCGTACATATAGTGATACTGTTGGGAACATGACCAACTGATCGTACGTATAGAGATACAGTTGGGAACATGACCAACTGAGTGTACGTATAGTGATACAGTTGTGAACATGACCAACTGATCGTACATATAATGATACTGTTGGGAACATGACCAACTGATGGTACGTATAGTGATACAGTTGTGAACATGACCAACTGATCAGCATATTGGACATTTACATTGGATATCGTGTTACATGCAACTATGTAGTTGAATTTGTATAAGAGTATGATTATGTCGTTCACAAACAATAATACATCTAGGTGTCTTATAGGAAAACACTCATGAACGAGTGACGATACACATGTACACAAGATTACGCACGTGACAGTATTCAAACTATGTCATACACCGCCCCAGTTAACGTATCTGGGCCCAATTTAATAATCAAGGATTTACCCTCAGTGTTAATCCTTATAATTGCTGACCAAATATTTTGAATGACTCACTGTGTTGTTCAAACAAATACAACTGATGTTTATGTAGATTCATAATTAAACTATATATTCTGCTTTAAACATTTCCCTGTTTTAAATAAGTATAATTTTGAATGAAATATATTGGATTAAATCTAAGCCGGATTAAAGTTTTATGAAAATGAGCCCAGCTGGTGTAATTTACCTAAATGGAAGAACATCTCTTGTAACACAAAACGCCCCAGTGACATAAGGGTCAACGTAGCTCAGGTCAGAGTCGTGACATGATTAGATCTATCTATGAGAAAAAAGACCTTGGGAATGAACATGGCCCTTGAGACTAGATTATAGTCTATGTCAAGATATATCATGTCATTAAAAGGCTTACAGTGTGACAAGTTGAATGGTCTCTGTCAAGTCATATATCTAACTCTCTCTCTTCTTTACCCCATCTCTATTTCTTCCAAACACATACACTTGCCATACTTAATTCATGTCATGCTCATAGTAGACAGTGTTGTAAGGCACAAGTAGTGTTGTAAGGCACAAGTAGTGTTGTAAGGCACAAGAAGTGTTGTAAGGCACAAGTAGTGTTGTAAGGCACAAGTAGTGTTGTAAGGCACAAGTAGTGTTGGAAGGCACAAGTAGTGTTGGAAGGCACAAGTAGTGTTGAAAGGCACAAGTAGTGTTGGAAGGCACAAGTAGTGTTGTAAGAGCGCTATACATAGAGGGAGTACGTTGTACTCGACGAATCATGTTTTGCTTTTTGAAAACTAGACACTTATCCAAAGACCTTGTTTTGAGAAACGATCGATACTATTGGTGTACCATGCTAAGTTAAATAAACAAGTTCTCATATTCTTTGTGGCATCCATAACATTTCTTGACACACATCATTCGAGCAAAACGATCGGTATTATGGTAATATAAACATCTACAGGACCAACGGCGTCGTCAATGTTACGATGTATTAAAGAACATTAGATAAATACAGGTCAATACTCTGTCTTAATCCTTTATAAAAGAGCTAATTACATCTGAAAGGTCTTCCAAAACATTGGTCTCTCTATCCTCTTGTCAGGACGTCTGATGCGTTATGAGTGCCTTCACGTTATATCCGTATTTCGCTTTTAAGAACACGAATGTCAGAATGATTTCAAGTCGCTTTCGTTCATGTTAGCTTCACTAGCCATGGTGATCTATCTCGACATTTCCTCTCTGGTTAAGCTTAAAATTAGACAGAAACTCATCAAACATTGCACATTTGTTTTTGTGAGGACTGAACTTTTTATATTCAAGATCGGATAAAATTTTGGACGAGAAGGCATTTCAGATAAGTAGTTTATGTTTTGGTAAGTTCGTCAATAACATGTATTATATTATATTTCAATCTTGATAACTCATCACATCATACTTATGTTAATTCAAGGACTCCTACATTTACATGTGTCATGTAACTACAATGATTCTACACTCACGAAAACATGATTGCAATTTAATATCATAGTGTTACTTCGTCGGGTACAACTGTTAACGGGCTTTTACGAATTGATGACATGCTCAGTTCGAAACCAACTCTTAACACGAATGATGGCACTAGTGACCCAGTATTGAACACGAATGATGGCACTAGTGACCCAGTATTGAACACGAATGACGACACTAGTGACCAGTATTGAACACGATTTACGACACTAGTGACCCAGTATTGAACAATAATGATGGCACTAGTGACCCAGTATTGAACACGAATGACGACACTAGTGACCAGTATTGAACACGAATGACGACACTAATGACCCAGTATTGAACACGAATGACGACACTAGTGACCAGTATTGAACACGAATGACGACACTAGTGACCCAGTATTGAACACGAATGATAGCACTAGTAACCCAGTATTGAACACGAATGACGACACTAGTGACCCAGTATTGAACACGAATGATGGCACTAGTGACCCAGTATTGAAGTAGAGGTTCAGGGTCGATGATATATCTTACATCCAATACTTAACATTTAAAGAGGAAACAAATGAGAAACATGAATTAAATTACAAGGAGAGAGGATGGGAGTTATGTATATCATTTTCCGTCAAATCAAATAGCGTGCGATTGTGTTGAAAGTTTTATTAAAAACCATTAAGGCTGCTTCGAAATAAACACAAATATCCATTGATATGGTCATATCATTTTGCTTGTCCCGCTGTTTTTGGTAGATCCTTATCTGTGGTACTCTATGACTACAATTCTAGTGTAAGTCTGCACGTTTGAACAATTACTACATAAGCCACACTGTAATCACACGAGTTGTACAGTCTGTTAACAAAGGAACGAACTATCAAACATCGAGATATATATACGAGGTCAGAACCAAACCAAATCAGTAATGCAAATAGCAGTGGCATTTAAATATGTTAAGAATTAATCGAGGTGTCATTCAACAAATAATCATGGCGTTACAAGTGTCATGCATTAAGACTATTCTCGGTAATCTGTGTCACTTCGGCGATTGGAAGACTGAGGTTAATGGTACTTGCAATGTCATACAAGCGTTTACATCTATCTCATCCTCGAATTATGAAGCCCTAAGTGCTGTGCAAATATCCAAGGGGTCATCAGCAGGCCGTATAAATTATCACAAACATTTATCAGGCAGTTTGCAGTTAATCAAATACATGTTCAAAGTAAGAGAAACCATTTGATATTAGTCAGTATAATTATCCCTATATTTTACAAAATATATTGCAGTTTTTATTGATTTATTTTAAATAGCGAAGTATATTATAGATGAAGTCAATACACCATTTAAGTCATTGTCACTTTTTTAGTTTAAACAGTATTTATTTCAAAATAAGTTTTTACACATGGCAACACACATCGATACAAATAACACACATCGATACAAATACATGGAAACTGGATTAGGAAACCAGTTACTTAAAACCTTTATAAATTCTTCTCCAAGTCGATAATTGAAATGTAACAATTTAGTGTTGGAATCGGTATTTTTAATTCCAAGGTGAAAATGGGTGGTGAATTATTACTTTATTAAGAGAATACTGTAAAAAGAAATGAAAACAATGCTATATCATAAGAAAAGTTTACATGCATAACACAACGTCTCCGCACAACCTAAATTTCGACGCATAGGGTAATCAGTCTAAGCACCAAATGGATTAGTTGTATATCGTTGCATACAACTCTTTTGTTTATGGCTGCACTGAAATTCGATGACTTCATCAAGCACCAAAATCCTAGAAATCCATGCCAAAATAGTCCCCTACCTACACCAATATATGTAGGATAATCTTGTTGTGATGCCATGTTTCATCAATGTGAACATGACACTGTAAGCAGTGATCAGATGTCTAAACAAGTTGTAGTGACAATGTCTAGATTGTTTGAGATTAATCTTATATTCGCTCTCAACGAAGCAGTGTTCCATCGCAGTTTGTTTGTTGGTTGAACATGTGATACAGCTGGTTAGTTAAGATCAGATTAGATACAGAAGGTGAACTAGACACAATGTTACCAGTTACATCTACCATCAAATCGACGATATATCTGACTGTAGTGTGAAACTGCAAATGAACTGACAGCTCGTTTTCGTTTGATCATGATTTTGCTATAAACGATTCCGTGACAATCGATCAGGTATAATGTCTTAACAAACAAATGACATCTTCAAACTGTGTTACCAAACCAGCTCTTGTATATTTGAATTGACATACCAAAGATTACAGTCCACACATTACAATGTATTTCGTGATTAATATTCATGTCCCTGTCTGACAAATAGTTTTTTTAATTGTAGAACGAATTTCAAACATTATTATTCATATACATGTGTTGGATTCTGTACACCTCATAGTGTTATTGCTTTTTATCAATTAGTATTTCCCCCTAGAATGTTTCACAACCCCGCGTCAAACACATTTCTAGGGCGGTTTAATTGCGGAAGAAAAATAGAACAATCACAGATATCGACGAAAAAGACGCTTTTAAACTAGGGGTCACACACAGGTCATTGGATGCTTTCTAGATTATACAGTGGAAGGGTCTTTAACAGAATTTCTCGTCGGACATCAGGATACGTGAAGTCTGGTGAAATTGTCAGGAGAGATCGATGGCAGTTGGTTTATATCACAAAAACCTTCTTAGAGACAGTGATTGAATTTGCTAATCGCTTAGCGGAGAAAGTGCCATTGCTCGGGGTTAAGTATATAAAGACGTGTACAGTATATAATGAGAACTATAGCATAAGAACATTGCTGAGACACTCGTGAATTTATTACACTATCTGTTGCACTTTGCAACAGTTACCTTATATTGCCGTGGTATTACAGCATAGTAGAATACATGTAACATGTGTCCATTGAATACACATTTAACACATTAACATGTAAAACTTTAGGCAATGTTAATTATTCCGTAGTTTCAAGTCGATATTCGTATATAAACCAAACACACATTTTTCATTTAATACAGGTCCTTTTTATCCAGTGACCCATGATGTTATAGTTATTAACACCAACACTCGCAACAAAGTGTATGCTCAATTGCCTTGGTATTTTCTATTAACTTTTCACGACTATCATACTTGAAATCGTTCCGGAATTAAGTCCCACGTTTGCCCGTGTTATTCGTTTCAATAACTGATCCATTTTTCACATGAGTGGTTTGTAACTGACACACGACCAGTATGCTCCGTTTTCATATTGAATATGCCGATGGAGAATTGTGCCATCCAGAAAGCTTGTGTCATTCAGATTCAAAAACATGGATGGTGTCAAGTAGCATGACGTATTCAAGTACGTATTAGACGGGTCGTTTTGTCATTTGAAGTATTCGTTAAAGCTAAAATATTGACCCATATGACGTTGCAGTTTTAATACATGTATGCAAAGGTACACTAAGCAAAGTCCGTATATCAACCTCATCAAGCAGCGAACACTTTAAGTCAAGAGTATTAAACCATGAGATCTATGAGAGTATAACAGGGAAGGAAATACAACCTACACAATTAAGAATTGAATGACGACCTGTTTGCGTTCATGCGATATGAACGCGATTGGTGACGCGTCAAATCCAAATTTGCAAGCGTCACCAATCGCATTCATATCGCTTGAACGCAAACAGGTCGTCAATCAATAATTATATTTACATTTTCCGACACAATTTATGTAAAATGCAAGTTTTTAAACTAGTTTTTGATAGTCAAATTCTTCAATAAACTTCATTACCGGCTCTGTAAATCATGTTTGGAACGGCAATCAGACAATTCACAGCTGTTATGTTTAAAAATAGTTCTAATAATAGATATTCAAACTAACTTTAAATAAATATAATAATATTTAGACAAGCAAGAGGTATCAATATTAATATTAAAATTATTTCATTAGTTTAAGGGAGACCACTGCAATCATAAAGCAATGACGACCGAGGCTATACTAAGTAGAGTCAAATCGTTGCTAGTTATAGATTTACAGTATCATGTATGGGTCAGCGTGATGGGCTGTGTTTACATTCTTTACACGGCGGCATATTTGGAGTTAAGCGATGTTTGGAGCGTATGTACGATTTAAATGAAACTATGTAGCATTAAGGAAGTCTTCGGATAACTAGAAGCAACATTTGTACAGTGCTGGATTATCGGAACTATGATGTGAATGTGACTGTCATCATTCATCATAAAGGAGGGTATTGGAATTTTGCAATAAGGATTATCAGGATTTTGGAAAGTTTAACAGCCTGAGGAATACTCTTACAAACAATCGGTCAAATATGAGTCTTTCTTCGTGCTTGCTTTTTAAGTCGATAAAGCAACACTTAGACATGTACACATACAAGGTCGTTAAACAACAAAGAAGACGACAACTTGCAACTTTTGATATCGCCATTGATAACCGCTACAAAGATCGCAGGTATCTACTGGGTTATCTTCACATGTTTCAATTGCGTGTAAAGTATCTTATGATTATGTTGGTATTATTATTATTTAACAGAGACAACGAATCAGTTGGCTCAAATACAAAACTAAATTTGATTACGTGGTGGATTTGTTTTTCTTTTAAAAAAGTAGACTGACGAAGCGCAATAATACATGTTTTACCAAACTTCGCCCACTCAAGGGTAACGAAAGGTCGTGCGGTTGATGCAAAATGAACCGCAATTTATTTTGTACAGAGCTCAACGGACGAATGTAAATATTGTACAAATATCATACTGGTAAACTAAGTTAAGGACATGTAGAATCGAGTTTCTAAATGACCGATTGTGGACATGGGACGCACAGTGGTAAAGTGGACATTATGCAGTAGCAAGTATGCCATGGATGTCCTAAAGTGATCAGTAAATGACATCTTCCATTAGCATTGTGGGCCGAAGGAAGGGCATGTTGGTATTAAACACTGTGAAGTATTTGATTATATGATCGTTTGTCTTCATTTCTTCCAGATAGGACATAAGGGTTAAATAGTATCGATGCATCTAAATTCACGACTACTCTTTGCAAGATATTCACACTGTGGTCGGTATCATGTGTACACTGTAACATACAACTCTGCTACAACTACAGTAACACAGTATAACAGAGAACAAGTAGTCATTTACTATAATTGTGCTTAATACAATTCGCTCGAATAAATTCACTCGAATATTGAGTCAAACAGTTATTAAACTAACAAACTCATAAATGTAAAACAAAATTATTACGAATGATATAAATGTATACGGCTTAACTAACATGATTTAATAGTACGGGAATTCCACACAATTACAAAGCAGTGACATCGAGAATGTTCAAACAACATATTATTTAAGTTTGAATAAAATGAAGACATTATAACACAGTTGTTTAGAATATCGTAGAATATAGGTCAGATAAAATGAGGAGTTTCCCGACTCCATACATCACGCAGCTTGTCAGTAAGTATAACACGTTTATATACATGTTTGACCCGTCCATTGAAAGAGCTAAAACACATTTATAAAAAATGCATTCATTATATACACGGTATAGACTACTGTCAAAATGGTTCATGTTTATTTTGTGCTGATTTGAATCATACACATTCATAACATACGTCCACAAAAATGTGAACTATTTATGATCTATCTAACTATAGTAGCGACGTGACCCCAGTATAGTAGGCAAATTTAAAAACGCAAACCACACCACGGTTTATCTGTACACTATCCAGCTGTAATCTTGTTACGATGACACAGTCAATCAATGTGAACATGGCACAATAACAACATTCCAAGGTCATATCAGGGCAGCATGGGATGTTCCAGATTGTTAGCTGGATTTATTCGCATACTTCAAGAAAAAATGTGTGATCACAGCTTGTGTGTTCCCCTACAATACAGAACCCAACCACACACGTAAAACTATGATACGGTAATCATTTCTGCGACATAAACTTCAAGTTTTCAACATGGTAGGATTCTTTAGAAACCTCATACACTAGAAACATAACGATGAATTAAATAATGGTAGACATATGTACAATACAACAGCGTTATCAAATGTATACCAAAGAGAGAGGAGAAAAAAATATATATCGAGAATGTATTGATGATTTTAAATGAATTTGTTAAATAACTCATAAAGTCGTGATCCGCTTCAAGCATATATATTTACCAGACACATTATTGTCAACACGCACATGAATAGTTGATATCGTTCTACCGTCAACTTACACAATGCACGAATACCTGTTCGTAATATGTTTTTTCTACTATTATCAAATAAAGTGCATAGTTGTAAACATTTACAAAAGTACTTAATAGGTTGCATATATGAATCAGTGTATACGTATGCTCTCCTTCAGTGTGTACGTATGCTCTCCGTCAGTGTGTACGTACGCTCTCCGTCAGTGTGTACGTATGCTCTCCGTCAGTGTGTACGTACGCTCTCCGTCAGTGTGTACGTATGCTCTCCGCCAGTGTGTACGTATGCTCTCCGTC
>ENA-OREC01002566-OREC01002566.1-marine-metagenome-genome-assembly--contig:-NODE-2566-length-10087-cov-14.935265_pt1 | contig 10087 bp, 2 predicted proteins | sample MGYA00248626_ERZ508543 | MGnify/ENA primary metagenome ERZ508543 (study PRJEB26211, sample SAMN05518279) | marine metagenome | isolation source: Puget Sound, Washington, USA | host: Bankia setacea...
GATGATGATGATGATGATGATGATGATGATGATGATGATGATGATGATGATGATGATGATGATGATGATGATAACAAAGACTGGGTATGCTTTTACAGTACTAGTGATCAAACGGTTAGCACAATTTTGATCTTCTGTTCTATATAGATGACCTTGTGTTGGAGGTAAGTTAAGTAAACAAGTAGTTTTCTCAGTTTTTATAAGTTTGACAAATATTGGAAGCTGTTGTTTTCCATCAAATCTGCTAATAAGAAGACGACCCATGGTATCTAAATATACAACGTGTGACTATAACTTGGTTATTGATAACAAGTACAAGACACAAGTAAACTGTATTATATTGAACCTAATGTGTCATATAGTTTGGTTTTGACAAAGTACGCCTTAGTTCAGTATTTCATAGCTTTTTCTAGTTACGTAGTTCAATATGTTTGCTTTGTTCTTGGTGTGTTGTTATTCTGTGTTAGGGGCAGATCTTTATTATGCAACAACTCCACTTCTAATTCTATTTCCATATACATATAAAATGTAACAATATTAACGCTGGAATTCTTTATGGGCTATTTTAGGGCTTATAGGAGGAAATAACTTATTGTAGAATCATTATTTACAGTCAACAAACTATGTGCATTTCAAACCAGTCTAACATGGCCTAGAGCTGCCACCCAAGCAAATAAACAAAACAAAACCCTTGTTGAGAAAGGCGGCCCTTAATTGAGAATGGATTCAAAGTGAGACATGTAGAGAGCTTTCAGTTCAAGTCCAAGAGTGTATGATGCAGTTGTATTGGCTGACTGGTTTTATTTCTTTTTGCGGGTATGGCATATTGTGGTTTCTAATGGATATAATTGTTCTTCATAAAGTAATGAATTTTGATGCTGACCATTATCCATAGTGTTTGGAATTAACATTCATTTACATTACATGTTTTTCTCACCAATCCAATTTACTTCATGACCTATAGTACATCCAATTTATGCTCTCAATAACAACCATTTACATCACAAATAAGAAAAAACAAACAATATAAAAGCTAATAACATGCTAACAAAAGACTGCTAAACTGTTGATTAAATCCCTGAGAACAATGTGACCAGTAACATGATTGCCCTCAGTATGTCCAACGTAATTCTCCTAATTAAGTGTGACACGATACATACTTAGAACACTATTTTCATCTGTTCGGTTACAATAGATACTGTTAGATGAACGATAGGGGATAAATACAAGATAAGAGATAAATAAGAAGATAGCAAGAGCAAGGCACATATTGATACTGATAAGTACTGGAAACATTTGGATAGTAAAGCATAGCAGTCATTTTACAGTGAAACCTTGGAATCCTGAATACCATTGGAGCCAACTTTTTGGCGCCGAATTCAGAGTTCTTTGATTTTAAAGCTTAGTTATTGTTATATATTATAAGGATGGATGAGCTGTTATTGCCGAGACTCCCAAGGCTTCAAGATTTTAGTGGACTAGGATTACCTAGGTTTGACTGTACAAACTTCAGTTTAATACTAATTTATCTTAGTTTGATTGGGTTGGTAGCCATGCTGCTTATCAATTAAATATTGCTGTTCCTTGAACTAACCAGTACTTAGCACTGAGGGTAAAGTTTCATGCTCAAGGAAAGAAAACAGGAGAAATTCATGAGGTTTGAACTTATGCTTGACAGCCAATCAACTAAATACCGTCTGACACACTGAACACTGAGCCTAGCCATTCCTTTAAACTGTGTTGATAGCTATTTTTGAGGTAAGAGTTTTGCTGATAGCTATTTTTGAGGTAAGAGGTTTTCCTGATATGAGATTTAGAGGATTGTTTGATATATATCAGTCACAGATGGTCAGAGGAGATTTGTGCAAACAATGGTTATTAATACAAACAATAAGGTCAAACAATGCTATCGGTAGAAGTGAGTTTGTTTTTCTTTGATTCATTCAGATACTGATTATCAAGGCAGAGGCAATTGGTCTTCATACAAATAATTCTATATGCATTTAAGTTTGTTTATATACACATCATATCATTGCATTGAGGGGTTATTGAGAAAAGGTTCTATTTGCATCATTATTCAGTAATGGTTAGAACTCTTTAGAGTGCTTTCACTCATTGATGTGGACAATGTACAGTGTATTACAGGTAGCAGTTTAATGTGTATAGGCTGATGATTCGTGAAAGCTAGTCTATAGAATCATTTACAGGCCTTGCGAGTGTGTACAGTTTCCATGATCTGTCACTGGGCACACATAATTATATTGTTAGCACACATGATGTATATCTACCGGCATTTAATCTATATTGTTAGCACACATGTAGTATATATAACTATCAAAGTTCAATAAAATCAAGAAAGAGAGTTAGCAGTACTGTAGCAGTTGTGGAAAGTTAAAGTCAAGATCTAAATCAAGGTTGGAGTATATGGAGAAAAGGGCTGAACAAGAGAACCACCAAGGTCATTTTTGTCACCATTATATAGTCTTCTTTTGTCCCTAAGTAGGTAAGTGTTTTTCGAGTGTCAAGGTCAAAGTGTCATACAGTCAAAGCTAAGCACCATAGTAGATATGAATAAATACAGTCAGGAAAAGTTCTCGTGTGGAACAATGTCAAGGGTATTGCAATAGCACAACTTTCTTCCTTTGAAACAACAAAGGTAATATTTCTAATAAAAATAATGGACTACAAACCTGCACTTTGTGTTCACCAACTAAAAATCCTAGTACTGCAGTACCATGAGCTTCATTCTCATTGATATGGACCACAGTACTTGAATCCACCTTGAGATCACTGCTTATTTCCGCACTTTGTACAAAGTCCTCTGTTTTCAACTCTTCAACACGTTTATATTCACCATTACCTAGCTGTATGATTGAACCTTTCATAAAGTGATGAGGATAGTGTAAATGTGTAGTACGAGACTGTGCACTATCTATGCTTGTTGTTATGCCACTTTCTGATGCTCTTGGTCTTTGTATTTCATTGTCTGTTACAGAATGATGCTCAAGTTTAGTTCGTTTTTGTGATGGCTCATCTGTAGTTTTGAAAGCACTGTGTGGGTTTTCTGTAGAGAAGGAGCCAGCAGAGTCTGAAGTCCGTAAAATCCTATGCTTTAAGCTACCTTCTCTTCCAGTTGGGATTTTATAAAAGTCACCAGAGGGAAGTTCACGTTTATGAATCGGAGATTCCCGTATAGAGGAAAATGAAGCACGTGTTGGTTCTGTGAATCCAGACGGTACAGAAAACTGGTGAGATTTCTCATCTTTTAACACGCTCGTACTATATCGTCTATGAATGTCAGATTCTTGTTCCCTTTTGTATCTACCATCATCCCTATGATCATGTGCCCCTAAATTTGTACTAGGGTAAGCCTTGGCACCCGGAGAACTTGTCTGTGCCATAGCAGACAATGGATATTGACCTAACACTCCAGCACTGACTGGTGTAGTACCGTATGGAGAACGTGGAATTTGTGACTGTGCTGCGTGACTGCCAATCGTCTGTAAGACGGCAGAATATGAACCAAACTGACTTAACTGAGGATCTATAGTTGAAGGCATTACGTTAGGACTATAGCCTGGGTACTGACTATAGAATGCAGTATATGGATTAATTCCAGCTCCATGGGAGCCAGGTGTGTGTAGTGGTGAGAAAGGACCCACTGGTGATGAACTGGCTGCACCGTACCTAGGTGTATCAGATACAGTCTGTGGTGGCCTAAATACACTTCCTATAGTTACTGGGGGACCAGCCCCCGCTGTGCCTGCCACTATACTACGTGAGTTTGGATCATGAACAGCAACCCCACCAGTACCACCTACCCGTCCTAATAACATCCCCTCTGCTGCTGCCACCTGGGGCTGTGATTGCCCCTGGGCCCCTGAACCATCAGATAGACGACTTAATGAACTATTGCCTCCACCAGCAGTGCTGCCAGTCATTCTATTCCTATCATAGCCATTAGAGCCCGACATCCGCCGAACACTTTCCGCATCATTTCCGTAAAATTTTAAAGTGTCCACAGCACATTTAGTTTGAAGATTTGAATTAATATCTTTCTCTAAATATTCTGTTTTATCAGTACGTCCACCAAGTAGTGCTGCTTTAAGAAGGAATCCTGATTGTGTAGCGTCGTTCACAGGTTCCGTGGATTGAGCTGATGTTGCTGTGCCATTCGTTGTTGTCCAGGTATATCCACAGTCATCACTCGGTGGGGTGGGGGAGATAAATGTCTCAGAACAGAACAAAGACTGAGATTCGTCTCCTGAAACAAAACAAGTACACACTGTTAGTTTCATATATCCACTGTCTGGCAGTATACAACAATAATTACATGATTATTTCCTCAAGTGTGTAGTTCATATTTAAGCCGACTGAGCTTAGTGGATTCAGTACCAAAGTATTATCCAGTTATCTTCCAGATGAAAACAAACGGCAATACATTACTGTGTTATGTACATCTAACCATGACCTACAAGAAATTAACAGGAGGTAAAAAAAAAAGTCAGGAAAAGTAATAACCCTTAACTAACCACACCCTGTGAAAACTGTTCTCATAAAGATATTCAACCACATAGCTTAGAATAATAAAATCTGTTGATGAAAGTGTGTACAAGTCAAGAATTTAAGAACACTGTTAGTAATAAATTGATTTCCAGGGCAACCTATTGTGGATAACAGTATCTTACAAGTTCACAGAGAAAGTATATGATTTATTCAGATTGTTTTTAAAGTTTATATTTTCAACAGAATCTCTAAATCACATCACCTGACTACAGAAAAAAACAACAATAAAACACGAATGATGTGAACATGAAAAATTCAGTTAATTCAAACGTAAAAATGGTTACTCAAAAGTGAAAACCAGTCTGCTACATAAACTTTATAAACATGGCAAGTACCTGTTACCAGTGATATGTCTATACAATAAATAAGCCACTGTGTTCAAACCTAATTAACCCTGATGTCAGTACATGTATGTTATCTTTGAACGGCTCATTGTTTTATAACCTGGCAGCTTGACAATAAATCCAAAATTTCACAATTCTACATTGTTTGCAATCACACACAAATCGTGGCCTCGTACACACAGTACCACTGCATTCTCATCTCAGATTGACGTTAAACGTGTTTGATTAGATGTACAGCATAGGCCTAGGGCACAGAGGATTTGTAAACATTTAAAGTGTACATGTATGTGTGTAGTTTTATAGTATAACGTATGACATTTGTCAATACACTGACACTAACTATCCAATCTATCTTAGCTATTTATAGACTCAACTTAAATCAAACACACATGTCGCTATGAGCGTTATGCCTGTCATTTTCACGTCTTGGCAAGTATTTAAAGGCTTTCCTAACCATGTTACAAGTTGTTGGGGGTGAAAGCAAAACTATTCTAAATAATATTGTATAAAACAGCCTATAGAACCATGCCTATTCAATCCTCAAGTTATACGTTTACTGAATCTTGTCTCTCATTCTATAACAGACTCTCTTCACCAGATCGGAAATGTAAGTCTGCTTGTCACACAAAACTGACGTAAGACGTGATATATATGGTCAAAGGCACAGGAGCATGAATGGAGAATAAGTCCTCTCAAATAGTCGAAATCTAGAGTAAAATCCTGACAAACAGATACAGAAATAAATCCTTGTGTATAAATATAGATCTCACTGCTTCATTCTCATTAGCTCCCTCATTTACAAGCTATGCCCTAGATAATCCCTAAATTCCCTTTCCCTGCTATATACATACAATCTTTCACGTCTCATGTCCCGAATGATTAAAACTTAATGACACAGGGACGCTTTCATGAATAGGTAACCTTGACCTAATGAGTTAGCCAAGCCTGTATTTAATTTTAGCGTTACAAATATTCGTCTCCATATATGTTTGGCCCACGCTTCTGACCTTATGCAGCTCAATCTGTATTGGAGCAAACTCAAGCCTTCAAAGTACAGTAATGAATATAACCATGAACATAACATCCGGAGTTCAAATCATCCCTAATGTCATAATATTAATAGAATTCACAACAACATATATATACCTTGCTTATTTTGGTTTCAAATATTTCACACCATCACGCTTATCGATGATAAAAGACATACAAACAATCGCAACAATGGTTTACTTACAATACTGCCTTAAGTGAACTCCAAATTAACTTTCCACATTCCAATCTAATATTTCCACACAGCTAAACTGATCTAAACTATCCTGTATGAAAACAAGCGTACACTTTATAAAATCAATTTCCCCCACTTGAACACGACGACGGCAATATTTTACAAATACTATTTTCTAAATGCCTCATTCAACAGTTAAGGAGCCCATGGTATTTTTCGTTGTAAATATTCGGAGCCGACAACTTGTACAATGCACTTGGCAATTTATCAATACGTACTGAATTACCAGCGGTTGAATCATTATTACATATAAACCGTCTGATAACCCAACCGACACTGTATAGTCAAAGAGAGGCCACGGCATGTCAATAAATATAATCAGCCTAAATCTAGTCAAAATACAGATAACAAAATGGATCAATTAGCGATTTTGTAGGAAAATATTTAAGTTTTAATACCAAATTACACAATAGTACAGTTAGTTATAATACAATATAATTGAAGAGTACTATTATATGTCTATTAAACAAATGCGCTCAACTGTGACCTAGTATAGGGCAGGGGGTCAAATTGTACAAATGCAGGGGTCATAATACCATACCTTGTACCTAAATAGTATTAACCGCAAAGTTCAACCTTAGTGTACTACTACCGATCAGTAGTATAACACGATCAGACGTGAGAAAAATCACTACACTTCATATAGGTTGCCCTTATCTTTTACTGTTTGGGTTCATTTATACTAAAGAAAGGGAGATAAGCAAGGATATGGCCAAATAAGGTTAAACCAAATACATAGATAGATTGTTTTGTAAGATTTGAAGGCTTTGGCTAACTGACTCATCCTTAAAATTACAGATTGGTTAAACTGCTTAAGTAACAAATGTACGCCCACACATCCTTTTTTAAAACTATTTTACATTCATTGAATTTCATTTTGTTTTTGCACTAATCCACTCAGTCAAATGAATAAAAAAAGTAGGTGGAGCTAGTTTGATCAAGCAGACGGACCAGCATGTTTCTTTCTGCCACCTAAAAAAAAGGCGGGAAGCAGGAAATGAAATTTGGCTATTTTTTAAAACCTCACATGCATCCATCCCATTCAACATTTATCAATTTTGCATTCATCAGCAGAAATTTAAATAACCTTGTGTACCACCCATCTTATAGCTACGTTTCTCAACCAAGCGTATAACTTTACACAATATATAGTGTATTTTATAATTCATACAATATATATTTAATGGAACAGTGAACTTATTTTGGGAATGTATACCATAAAAAACATATAGGGTGCACTTAGGTTGCAGATTCAAAAACATGATCTTAGATTGGAATGTGAAATACACTCGGAAAATGTTAATTCAAATTTACCTGAACCAAAATTTATAATCAATGGTATTTGTAAATGTTTAGTTCATGTTGGTATTGATGTTACATTTTGTGTATATCATCCAGTAGAAAAGTACATGTACTATAAAACAATATTGCACTCCACCAAAATAATAATAATAATAATAACAACGCCGTTTCTCAACTCTTAAACAAAAAATATAGTGTATACATTTTCTTTACATTGTATTAACACATTTTGCATATACCACAAAACAGGTATAAATTATGTGTGCATCAAGTAAAGCTCCAGGTAAAACACATTTGTAAATAGGGCATAATAGCACACAAGTTTTGCAGCTTTAAATTGCATACCAGATTTTCCATTAACTATGTTTAACACACTTTTCACACAATTATGCACTTTAATGCAGACACAGTATCTGTCCGTTTAATATTGCTGTTAGCACATTAGGGGAGAAGAGTAAACAAGGGCAATAACTCATGGGAAAAGTGACAACAGCAAAATTACCTCAAGGCAGAAGAGTAACTAAGGGCAATAACCACATGACCCTTTAATCACTGTATCTACAAACCAATTTCTCATGTACTACGATATGCTAATGAGAGAAGATTCTTCTGCAATAACACTCATTGTTTTCCTTATTTCAAAGAAACTTAACCCTAGTAAGTGTCCTTATAAACTTCACGATGGTCCTAAACCCCCCAGCATTCAACTGCATGTACATGTGATAACGTATTATATGTTTATACGAAGCGGATATTGTTACTTATAAAGCACTATTGTGTGTGTATATGGCACTTATTACACTACATCATACAAACGGACCAATTCAAGGTTTAATACTGCTGCGAACAATGACACGGCCTGCGTGCAAAACTACACCATGTAACATTATCTCTCCCTGCAAAGTTAGACCACTGTTGCGTTGATGGCTTTGATGATAGTGAAGCTATTTTAACTACCTTGTTTGGTCGAGGTCACTTGATTAGATGTAAAATGCTTACTATGAACATGTTTCAAAGTCTAATCTTTGCGGCATACCATTCTTGTGATAATCTCTACCCTTGTAGTACAGGGGGGGGGGGGGGGGGGGGGGGGGGGGGGTTGGAGGAGCCTGGTATTTTGAAATCACATACTCCCCAGTATCAACTCTCGAAAGGAGAGTAGCAGTTCACAGGATCTAACCCAATGCAGTCAAACGAATGCATTTCTGTTTTAAATTGATCATACATGAATAATATAGCTGTGGTAAAATCTACAAGGAACCTGATTTAACTGTTTTCTTACCTTTTGTTATTATTCCTTCCAGAGTTTACATATCACATTGTTTTACTATTCAAACAAAGAGGTGAAGAATCAGAAAGCAAAATGATTCTATCTGCTTCTTCATTGAATAGCACTAAAAAACCTTTAGCATTTATCCCTCGAAATAGAAATTGGAAAAGCTACAACTTCATACATATTAACAAAACACAATTCTTAATTATCTAATGCTTTCTTCAGAGACTATAAAATACCAAGAAATACTACAACCATGCAATATATACAAAATCAATGAACTAGTGAAATGAGTTTTAACTATTCGTATATAAGGCGCCACTTTCAATAAAACCTCCATTGTCAGTTATCTCATCCATTGTGGGCTATATTGAACATTTGTCTTGTTGCTGAATGGGTTGTACTTGTATCAGCAATAAGTAAAGTTGTTGTTATTTTGATTACTTATATTGTTATTATTATCATCATTATTCCTATTGAACAATGCATAGATATCTGAATCTCAAACCACAGATCATTAATGTTTTTGAATACTTTTATTTCAGTAAATTATTTATGGTCCACTAATGATGGGTCTTTTATTTAAAACAATGGTTCCTTAAGCTTTCATGGATAAACGTACATTAAAAACATGGCAGACATAGTAGTGCAGTCATTTACAGACAATAACTACCTTACAAATCAGGCAAAAGGGGAAAATCATCTACAACATCTTTAGTGTGTCAAAGTTTTCATTTTTGCTACTGGTTTCCTTTTCTGTCAGCTAATTTGCACCATTAGATCTGACTTCAATCAACGTTCAGTTCACTTATTGTCATATGCCTGTGCAGCAAATTAGCACTTTAACATTCTATCAAAACTGTTTAACATATATAATTATCAAAATAAGGAGAGTTTATAGAAGAAGACCTAATCTATTGCATGAATGAGTTGCAGTTAGCGTCCTCATGAGCGCAAACACTGCCAGTTATGTATGCCTAATTGCTAATTATTTCTTTGATAGCAAATAATGTCAAAGCACAATCTTGAAAAGAGCAAAATGTTTTCCCCATCAACTGTACTGTGCATGAGTTGTTGAACATATGTAGATTCTGCTGTAATACACTGATCTAAAACGTCTATAAAGGTTAGTTTGTAGACTAATACACATGATAGATGTACAGCAATACACGTGATAGATGTACAGCAATACACGTGATAGATGTACAGCAAAACACGTGATAGATGTACAGCAAAACACGTGATAGATGTACAGTAATACATGTGATAGATGTACAGCAATACACGTGATAGATGTACAGTAATACATGTGATAGA
>ENA-OREC01002567-OREC01002567.1-marine-metagenome-genome-assembly--contig:-NODE-2567-length-10087-cov-14.142358_pt1 | contig 10087 bp, 6 predicted proteins | sample MGYA00248626_ERZ508543 | MGnify/ENA primary metagenome ERZ508543 (study PRJEB26211, sample SAMN05518279) | marine metagenome | isolation source: Puget Sound, Washington, USA | host: Bankia setacea...
AGTTAAATATTTTTTCCATTAAAATTTACATTCTCACATGTGTGTATGTTAATACTTATGTATTTAATACTACATAATTATTGACTTTATGTTGTTTTTTTCCTTTCTTTTTCTTTTCCATGCAGTATTTGTATTAGGACTATGAGCTATGTATGCTTAATGTCTAAATAAACTTATGTTCTGTTCTGTTCTATATTTCAGGGCATCACGGTATGTTTTTGTTCAAACAAGGACACCCTGGTATTGGCCAAAGTTTCTGTTCAATCTGATTGGACCAGGCAAAGATTTTGATCAATGTGTCTCAGTACTGCATGAATTCACTGAAAAGGTTTGATACATATTGCTATAAATTATATACATTGTATACATTGTATGCAACAAATGTTGAAAATGAAGTTTTAGATTGTATAGTGGATTCATCACAGAGGTTGGAAGCGATATACATCTAGATGGAAACAATACCCAGATAGAAATACTATCTACTATCCACCTGGTTTTGTACCTAGAATTTTTTTTCCTGAAATTCCATTTTGAAATTTATTGTTAAACAATACTTGAAAATGCATACATGTGTGAGATTGATATACTAACAGTAAATGTACTGTAGTTTGACACAATTTCACTATTCTTTCATACTTTTGCAGGTGATTAGAGAGCGAGAGAATCAGTTTGCTAAATCCCACAGCTCTGATCTCACCATGGAGCAGTTATTAGATGAAAAGAATGATGACTTTGTAGTGGTGGGTAAGAAACAGCGTCTGGCCTTCCTCGATATGTTGCTATGTGCCTCGTCAGATGGTGAAAAACTGTCGTTCCTAGACATAAGGGAGGAGGTGGACACTTTCATGTTCGAGGTATCAAATGTCTTCTTTTTGATAAAAATGTGAACCCTATAATTTGTCTTGTGTCCAATGTAAGTACTTGTAACATTTGTTCAGAGCAGACATAACATGCTTTAAAAATAGATTTTTTTTATTATTTATAGACAAACAACTTTGATACCTGAGAAATTCAAGACCAAACCATAAAGCGTAATTTTTTCAGACAAAAAAACTGCTGTCAGTTTTAAAGTAGCTAGAGACTTTCACATTGACTGTTCCTGTTGGTATTGTGTTTTCGAAGCTCAGAAATACTAGATCTATTACATGTATCATACACATGTTGAACATTCTTTTAAAGGGTCATGATACAACGGCCATGTCCACTAGCTGGGCCCTCTATCTGATTGGCTCTCATCCAGACATACAGAAAAAAGTACATGAAGAACTGGACAGAATATTTGGTAAGCACAGTAAACACTTGTTAACCTAGACACCAACAAACCAGACACCTTTAAAAGCTTTACAAAACTACAGATAAACAGCACGCTAAGGAAAATCAGAATGTTCAAAATTTAGGACAAACATTGATAATCAAGTATTATTTTGATTTTTAATGTTTCACTATGCATTTATGTATAAAACCTCTTGTTTTAAGTGTGGAAACATACTAATTATATAAGGTATATGATGCTGTTTAGATACAAATAAACGCTAGATACATGTAGCTCTGTAAGTTAATTAGTAATAAATAATAGATAAGGAAATATATACTTTTTATAAGACTCGAGAAAGGAATGTTTAAATGTTTTACTGCAACATTAAATGGTTGAGTTTTTAAACTTATGAATGAGTGTCACAGAAAGAGACAAAGAATGAACCAAATTATTATGTAACATGAAATGGCTTCACATAATCTTTCTAATTGATAGGTGTAACAGAACGTGATGCCACAATGGAAGACTTGAAAGAGATGAAGTATTTAGAATGTTGTATCAAGGTGGGTGTGGTTGTCTCTGGTAACTGAATTGTTTTTAAAAAGTATTCTAAGTTTTAAGTTTGGCAGGGTATTGTTTATCAATATACCAACTGTGCATGTATAACAACCCAACAACTGTAAGATGATTGACAGCAAAAATAGTAAATCTTTTGGGGGATTAGGTGTAGAACAATATATATTTTTAACACCATATCATCATTTAGTGGCTGGTCTGCTTAGAAGAAAGTGAAATATATTACTTAAATTTGTGTACTCTTCGTTCACAAAAATATTATTGAAAACTTCTAATGCCTTGCCAAATTTTGTTCATATTTGCTCATCTAGTTTCTTGGAACGTGGTATTAAGATTGGTCTTTATAAAGTAGAAGTAGCAATTGATTTTCTTGTATCTTTCTGTAATGAAGCTTTGATTTACTTCATTTTTAGGAGGCATTGCGCTTGTTTCCGTCAGTTCCATTGTTTGGACGTAGTTTGACTGAGGATTCAGTAATAGGTATAGTAGTGACATGTTAGGAGTCAATACAAATTTGTTCAGCCATTATTCATATTAAACTTTTATTACTCAGCCTTTAAGCTTTTCAAATAGATGGTAGCTAGCTTTGACAATTTAAACTTCTCTGTATATAACATCATTTGAGTTTATTAAAGATTGTATCACGCTATGCAATATTGCTGTTAATAACATTCGCAACCCCTGTAGCATTTGGAGCATTTACTAGAAGTGAGTTTAAATAAATCCAAGGGCAAGTTATCATTTGTTTCCACCTCGTATATTGCAGCTGGTTTGCCAGTACCTAAAGGCACAACCACTTTAATTGTACCATGGAGTATGCACATGAATAAGAACATCTACCCAGACCCGGACACATTTGATCCTGATCGATTCCTACCAGAGAACTCTGTCAATAGACATCCGTTTGCATTTATACCATTCTCTGCTGGCTCCAGAAACTGTATAGGTACATGTACAAATATATCTCATCAGTGAAATCATTGGGTTGACAATAAGGTTTTCAAAATATATCATGAAGTTTATCTTATAAGACAATTTCCACATTGGGTCAAAACTGTAGTTTCTGACTTTTAAATAGAAAACAATAACATAATGTATATCAGTCTGAACTGGTTCTTTTTCACAGACATATTATTGCTTTAATATAAATCTATAAAATGGTACATTGATATGTAAAACTAGATACCAACTTGTTAAATGTCCTTTTTCAAAGCATAACCTGGATTGCAAGACCACTCTCTAAACATTTGAAAGCTGGTCTTATTATGTGGGTGGTCTTAAAGGTTGTGACTCTAATTTTGAGGGGAAAAAACATTCAAATTTTAAAATTTACTACAAATGAAACCACTACCTTGCATTAAACAATATGTACTATGATAGCGCTTGAAAACTAAAATAATAATGACCAACAATTTGTAGCGACTTTTAAAATTTGAACATTTTACCTCAATATTAGAATCAGAACCTTGAAGTTTTTTTAACAAATGGGTAATAACTGTATTTAGTTGTCTCGTGTTTTCTTTAATGTAAGCTTAGGTACAAATGTATATCAAGGCTTGGACAGAAAACTGCTGTACATGTATATATATTTTTAACTTGGGAGGCTGTTATCACCATTTCCTGTTTATATCGGTGTGTATTGAGATCTACCTCCTTTAATCTTTTCAAAATCTTGGTTCATGTTGCAAATTATGCATTGAAATAACATGGATGTAACATATTCAATATTTCAAATTTCAGGGCAGAAGTTTGCTATCCTTGAGGAGAAAGTGTTACTCTCCTCAATATTCCGTAACTATGGCGTTCAGAGTACACAGGCTCGCGATGAATTAAATCCTTTCTTTGAACTGATGCTGAGACCTGCTGATGGCATAGAAGTTGTACTAACGAGAAGAAAAGCAATGTAGATGCATGTTGTAATGATTATTCTACAATAAAGTTTTGGTGTAATGGACATCTTCCGGAAAAATGTGGTCTTAATTGTGAGACATTATACTATTTCATTGAGATATTTAGGAACAAAAAAAGTTTATGTTAAAATCGTACTATTCTTAGACTTATTCTCAAGCAGAACTTTTTTTATTTATATATTTGAACTTGATTGTTATACATGGAGAGCTGTATATATTTTTCTTGTTGTATTTGTTTTTAACATGACAAGGACAAATATTTACATGATTTGGTTGCCAAATTTTATCAGGGTTTTATCTCTATTCTTTTCACTTTATTTTTGTTATAAATTAAATGTACTACAAAGTCATGTAGTATTCTTGTAATCATCTTTACAACCATGCTTTGATTTTTTTGTTTACGGATTTTAGAAACAAATCAATATTCCTCAATATCATGTATTCAGTTAATATATGTACAATGTACATTTATAATATACTGGTTCGTTCAATGTACGGGTATTTTAATTGTTGTTAAATCTATATCTAGAAACAAGACAATTCACTTTGCCTTACCCTAATTATAGTTTTATTAATTGTGTGATTAATTAATATTAACCAACAGGGTTATTTAGCCAATTCAATAATTTAACTATTACAGTTGCTTGTTTCAGTCTTGTATCTGAAACAATAACAGTAAATCAGTTCTAAAATACATTTAGGTAGATCTGGGCATAGAACTTATAGGCTTGAAAGCACCAGGCATAGAACTTACCAGGGGATTAAATAATGTGCTATATCAGCTCTGGTATTTTTTATATATAATTCATTTTGTGAGATTTCACCCTTTTATACATACTATTATTTTTTGGGGATTACCAATTAAAGTTGTCTTTTCCTCTGTTCGTTTAACTAGTTTACCTTTTTTAAGTGTATATTTAAGAGTTATTCATGTAGATCTTTACCATTTCATACCTGATGGTCATTTTTTTAAGTTTGATTGTAAAATATCTTTGGCTTTATCCGACCAATAAATGATTGTGTGGGACATAGGCGCTCATTCAAGTATACCATACCTCTTGTGTAATTGTTGTTAAGACTTGTTTTATACATGGAAATATGTGTACATCATAACTTACAGTTATGTCATAAGCTCAAATTTGCTTGTAGAATTATACTCTTCTTACGGTTGTACTGTACTCATGGAGTAGCTAGTCAGTACTAGAAAATTACAATTGATTATGCTAACTGAGGCTGACTAGCTGTTGGCTCTAGCCCATTTCCAACGCAGTGATCTCCCCTGACATGTAGAATATATTGAGAATTGAGAGAGTAGCAAAGAACTACAACTCAACTCTGCATGAGAGATAGGGCTCTAGCCTCTTAAATTATTTGTCATATGATCAGTGTTGTCACGGACAGTTTATAGGTCCGTGGTGTTGTTAATATTTGTTGACGTTTCTGGCCCCTGTCATATACTTCTCATATATAAAATAATAGAGCATTAACTTCCTTCAAAAATACTGGAACTTAACCGCCTCCTTGATAGCCTAGTGGTATAGTGCTGGCTTCGAGTGCGGGAGGTCTCGGGTTCAATCCCCAGTCAAGAACTGCGTCATACCAAAGACGTTATAAAAATGGTACCAGGTAGTGGCCTTGTTTAGCACTGAACATTCAAAAGGGAAAATACTGGCTGTTTATCAAGAATTGAGATAGGAAAATAAATGTAATGGATAAAATCTGGGATATAAACTCCTTCGAAGTCAGAGGTCATTGGCCGTTTTGGCGGGGATGAAAAACCCGAATGACCCCGCAGAACCGACAAAAAGTCGAATGCTAAATAAAACCCTTAAAACACAACTCAATTTCATAAAATTCAATACAGATAGACACCAAAGGAAATATGTTATAAGGTCAGTTACAGGGAGATTGGATCAGTTAGCACCAATCAATCTCCCACGCAGAGTTGTCGTTCTTTGCAGTCTCTATTCTGCTTGTCAAGGGAAGTCACTGCGTAGGAGATTGAGTACCAATATTGACTTCCCTCAGTTTAGTCACTTTCGCCCCATTTCTCCTTTCGGGCAGATAACGCCATCTTGCGGTAAACAAGGACGCTCCTAAATTTCTGAGAGGACACTATTTCTATGATTTATGATGGCAGAGCGACCTTTACACTGCACAATAAAGACGCCAGTTCTCATAGCACTTTCTGATCTTAAATCTGAGTTTCATTCAGGATGTAGGATCATCGATGTGTCCATGGCAAACGTCTTAAACCCAGAGGTAAGGATGCATTTTGTCAGTTTCATTTCATTTTAAGACATTTAACAACCACATGCTTAGGCTGAATATATATATGACGTTATTTCTACTTGCCACATGATAATCTGTCTGGTAATCTTATACAATACATTAAGTTTGCCAACTCTGCAAGGCAAAGTCTTCTATCTTCCAATAATGTCAAACCCCTGCTGGGGACCTAGACATAGTCATTAATGATATTAGAGTCGTTTGCAGCCGTCAGGGAATTTGCGATTTTCTTGATACCTGTTCAGTAAAGGATGCCTGCAGACTGTTTATAGAGTTAAATATTTTGTTTGATACAGCAACATCACTGTAGATACAGTAGAACATGTCTAGTTTGACTGAACAGATTAATTAGCCTGGTTAGTCATATTCAAAATTCAATGAAAATACAGGACCTAACACAATTCATAATTTGAGTTGTTCTGCGCCAGTGTATTGAAATAAAATAACATTTTTTTCCAATAATAAAATTGTTTATAAACTGCTCATGTAACCTAATAGAATCCGCAGTCAGAGAAATCAAAACATGTGGAGACGGAGGAGGTAAGTTACCAGCACTATGTGAGACTATGTGAGTAAACTTGTAGTGAACCATGCACCTGCCTCTCTGTCTCTGTAGATTGAATATTATGAAAGTGAAATCAGTTGTCGAAATGCATCGAGTTATGTATTATATTCTTATTTGTTACAAACTTGGTAAATGGGTTACAACCATACTAATTAATACACATACAGGGTAGTTCATCCAATGTTAACGTTCAAGCAAAATAACAAATGTCCTTATACTTCCCAAAACTGTCCGGTTGCTCCAGCAAAACTGGGCTTCATGCATATGGTTACATATTGTTGGATTATGTTTTCAATTTGATACCAATACAATTAATTGTTTGCATGATATTTAGTCTTATGCCAAAACCCAAATAAAACTTTAAACAAATATACATGAAAAGGTAACTACATGTTGTACTTGAATCAAGAAAAAATAAACAAAGCATATAAATCAAACTTGAATAAGTTTACATTGTTTTTGTATACCCTATCCCGAACAATTAAAACAATAACCTCTTGAAATCCAAACTTAGAGATCTTAGTGTTGTCATACTTTAAGTAACATGTATACTCCACATTATGTCCCTTTGAAAACCAAACATTTCCAAACAAAAAACCTTCCTATTAATATTCCATAAAATTTCAAAGTTTAAAATCAATATTCATTTTTAATACTCTGTCAACATCAAGTAGACCAAAATGTTTCCAATAATACAACAAACAACAAATTATAAGCTATTTGTTCATTTTTCTTTTACTTTTACTATTAAAATTGAATGATACAAAATTATTTAACAGCAACCTGTAAGCACAAATCATAATTATAACCTTGGAAATGTGCTCAAAATACAATGTTTGATAGTTTACTCTGTTGGTTTGGTATGGTGCAATTATAAGGTAGTTGTTTACATAGAAATGTAACCATATATGTGTTCAAACACCGTCTCTGTTAATGTTGTGACAATTTTACCAACCATATTATCTGTGTTTAGTTTTCTTTTCATTGACAGGCCAAACAGGTAGGTTTTATACTGCTGTAGAAGTTTAACCACCAGATCAGCCCTTAGTTATACACCTTCATCTACTGTCTTTGTATCATTGCTGTCAGACATTTGCATGAACATTTATATATACTTTTACTGGTCATTCTGCAGTATACTTGTTGGCCATTTTGCACTAGATGTTGCTTTGATATTTTGATGCTGCATTTGGTTGATGGTGAAATGATGGAGATTTGAGGAAATAAAGTATCCCCCTGCACAAACATCAGCCACCGGAAAGTTTTTGTTTATAATTTCATGACTTATTTCAAATATTCATGTACTAGCATCGGTATTGATGGCTAACTATAACACTTAAAGCAACAGTTTTCAATGTTCTTTAAAATGAAAATCTTGACATTTTCAAATATATTGAAACATCAATTACAGAATGATGAGCAAGTACAATTTTGAATCAAGAAACAATGGCCGATGTTTTGGTAGAGAGCATACATTATATACTGTATGGCTTTTTACAAATAAACGAATGCTGCTGTTTAATGTAGCTAGCTCAGAAAGCCTGTGAGATATTTTCAGCAGTTTTTATGAAGGTCAAATTTATGGGTATTCATTTTGTCATTGCTTTCAAAGGTTTGATGAAAAGTCCACACCTTCTTCAAGGATTGAGGGATATTGCTACATGTATGTAGATTATATGAACAGTCACCTTCTAGCAGCTGCATGATAGGGATTGAAATAAGATGCAATTTTAAATGAATGTCAGTTTTATTATGACAAAATTAGGATTGTGAAATATGCTTAATTGGTGTGTTGGCCTGTAGGTTTGCATGGAGAAAACAGAAGCAACAGAAGTGATTTAATGCAGTAGTAAAGTGCCGAAGAAATATCTAGATAAACTTATTTATCACATGCTGTGCAATAGTTGAGACATTGGATACAATCATGTTGTGAAAATGTTGAAATTAGTGCAAAAGTATCACCTTCTCAATTCTTTCATTCTATAACATTGATTATCTAATAACAATGTCTTAGACGTACATTTTAGTTTAAACTATCAGATTGTTTACAAGGTTACAGCAGTGTTTCTTAGATTTAAACATATATTGTAAGACTGATGCTTGTGAAAATAGAAAATAGAGACAAAATGTTTGTAAGATGGACAATGGTAAATACAATTTCTTATGTATTAAATTGATTTACAAAATGATCTTCTCATCTCATCATCATTTCCTTCCTGCTATACATTTGTTTCATTAATTCTATTCTGGCAAGGGAACAGCTTTTGGTCTGAAAAATCATGCTTGAAAGACTTGAATGTTTTTTTAAGATTATATCAGCTTAGAAAATGCATTAATAATCAAGTCAACAGACAGGTTGAAAAACTAGTTGAGATGAAAAGCTGGTCTTTAACTAGAATAGTGTTCATTGTTTTCATTGATTATCATGTATTGATGTAACATATGGACACATAGGTTCATAAATCAAATAAATGGATCTGCTTCTATATTTTGTATATTGAACTTGTAACTAGCATGTGTAGCTCTCTATATGGACATTTACCATGCTGTTACGCTTACATGTGTAAGTAGTAAATAGTGCATTCATTGATATCTGTTGATAATAGAACAGTAATTCAAGACTTTCACAATATGTCACACTAACACTATATTGTATACATGTATCGATGTTCTCATAATAAAAGTTCATATAGAGTATAGTTAAGGATTTTAAGTAACTTTGCACGTAAAAATGTTTTCTTTTTTTCTTCTTTTTTCCCTCAAAACTTGAAAATATAGATTAAAATGCCAGACTTAGTAGTTCAAGAAAAATGTAAAGCCAAAAAAGAGATGAAGTTAGACTTGAGGTTTGTTATAACCATGTTATTATATAAACTTCAGGTTGGAGAACTTCATTTCAAGAACAGCTATACAGCCTACCTCACACTGAAAGCCAAGTGCCGTATTCCTGACAGTAAAGATGGTAAGAGAGTTATATATTTCAATACATTAGCGTTATCACTTCTCTACATTTAGTATTGTTAACATGTATACCCTGTATTTTTTCTGAAAAACCATGGTTACGGTAAGATTTAAAATTGAAATTAAATACACTTTCGGTGAAAAGTTTAGGGAAGGTTTAAATTTCTTATCTTTGTGCATGTGTTTAATTTGTTGATAGCTTTATATGGCTTGGATAAATTGTTTTCATGCACAGGTAATGAAGTAAAATGGCGTACCTGTGTAAAAAAGATGAGATTGATGCCAAGTCCACATGTAGAGGCTGGTGCACAGGACTATTTCATCATAACAAGAAAACAGGTACATTTACTAACACTTGGAATTACATTATGGTTCTAGAAGAAATGACCTTGTTTGTGGGATGGTTTATTTATAGTAGAGTGTTTTTTATCCTCAGCTGGTCTTTATTAGAGGTTTTACTATATCTTGTTAGTATGCCTTTGTGATTGGTCTTTTAGTACTCAGATAAATATTTGGATAAAATGGAAAATT
>ENA-OREC01002568-OREC01002568.1-marine-metagenome-genome-assembly--contig:-NODE-2568-length-10087-cov-11.907592_pt1 | contig 10087 bp, 5 predicted proteins | sample MGYA00248626_ERZ508543 | MGnify/ENA primary metagenome ERZ508543 (study PRJEB26211, sample SAMN05518279) | marine metagenome | isolation source: Puget Sound, Washington, USA | host: Bankia setacea...
CAATTCGTATCTTTGATACCCGTCTTACTATGTAATTGTTTGCTCATGTATTTTTGTTTGTTGTTCTCTTTTTGTTTAATTTTTACTTTCTGTTCATTGTTGTTCTTTTGCTTTGTAACATAATTATTATGTATGTAAATCTCCAAATCATGGAGCCAATAAAGATAATATCTTTATGATAAAAAAAAGTTAATATATTTGTATGGTGTTTCGCAAAATGTAGTAAATACGAATATAAAACGTTCTCTAGTACTTTGGCAAACAATCACACATCCTGTTAGTGACCTGTTCTGATCAGAGTGGCAAATTAGTCTACATAATCCACCTCTCTTAATAAAACAAACAGTGTTGCTTGTGTCAGTACCGTTAAAACAAGTACACTTAAATGACAAAGTTTGCTCTCTGGTACAGGTCAGTGTTCAGCCAACATTCTACTAAGACAAATGTTGTCCAGAGGGGTTAGTGCAATATGGTTCTAAGTGCTATTGAATAAAGCAGCAGATTGAACCCTTTTACATTCACCCAAAGAAATGTAGTCTGTAATGTCCATTACTAATGCATTAATCTTCCTTATCTTCCTATCATGATTACTGCTGATTCATTTATTTTTGTGGGCATGAAATTTCGTGGTTTTGCTACAAGAGAAAATTTCCCATGACATTTTAATTGTGTGGTTAATTGTGTGCTATAGTGTATCGTATAAGAACCAAAAAATCGTTGACATCCAGATTTTGTGTTTTTCTATAAAAGACATGTTTTCTGGACATAAATAAAAAAAGTAGTCGACATTTAATTTCATGGTTCAGCTAGCCAATGAAATCCATGAAAATTAGTATCCAATGAAATTTTAAGATTTTACAGCTCATAAAATAACAAACTTATAAAAAAATCAAAATGAAGCTTTACCCATTCATGATCGAGGTGCCTTTGAAAGAATATCCTACATTTCATACATAATATAACAAAACAATTGAATGACTTTACCAACAACCTGTATGTTATGTTTATGAATGTTCAATCCCCAAGATAAGATAGATTTGACTGACAGGTCCATACATATCACCTGAAGTATAGACATATGTATTGAGCACATTATTCAACTAGTCATTAAAGGTGGAATTTCACTCAAAATCAAAAAACTACATATATATCTGTACTTCATAGCCACATAGTACTTATGAATGTATGCCTTTGTGGAAGATATAGACAACTGAACTCGGTCCTATATCCTAATAATCACATACTGAAAATCGTCGAAAATAATATTTAACGGGTTAGTCTTAGAAGATTTTTAGTACTTGCCGGCAATTTGAAAGTAGGTGTGTTCAAAACTCAACACAGATTCCTTCATTAGAAGCATTTATCATAATATATGTATGCTAATTCCTTAAAAAACCCACGAAAGGGCAACTTTAAATAACCATTTTCAATTACAAAACTCAACCATTGACACTTTAACTAATTCTATGCAAAGTAACAAACAAAGAAATACACACTATGTAAGCATATTTATTGCAATGTATCAAAAAACAGTTCTAATACAGCTCATGTAACAATGTACACAAATAAAATTACCTTTTCACTATATACAGTGTAGTCAGAATTAATAATTTACAGAACAATCATTTTATTGGCAAGTTACTTCCGGTAATTTGGTTAACTTGATTGTGTATTTGATCAATAATAATAACAACATCTGTCAGGTTTTTATCCATCTATCTATGTCCCTGAATTCCCTCTTTTCATTATAGGGACAACTCTGTACATTTGCATGAGTGCTCTCCCTTTTGGGTAGGTATTTTCATTGTATTTATATTGAGCTTTTTGTTTACTTTATTGAGATAATCAATTAAGTACAACAGATTAGATTGAGCTTTTTGTTTACTTTATTGAGATGATCAGCTGATTAAGAGTAGTAAACACCCACAAATATTGCGTAACTTTCACTGAATTAAGTTTTGCGTAAGTACTTACGTCAAACCAGTACCCCTTATCCATGGATGCTTCTATCTGGGCTCACAAAAATGGCGGGCGACATTCAACATTTTGTTACTCAGTCCCGTACTCCTGCATTTTAGATCCAGCTTCACACTTAAGAACTGTCTGAACACAAAGGACTGAATATTGCAAAAACATGCTTTAAACAAAATGACGCAAATTTAACATTGACCATACGTAAGTGTATACTGAAATATTGGCACAATACAGCACTGTTTCACGATTACTATGATCTATCAGTCTATGTAACAGTCGTTATAAAAAAGCTTCATGAATCCATTGAACACTTTCACCTCTCTGACTGACCAAATGCTACAATGTGATGATGTCAAACAGTTTTGACTTTTCTTCACTAGCACAACTACTAGTATCAGTTTTCACCGTCTGTATCGCCCACTTGACCGTCTGTATCGCCCACTTGACCGTCTGTCTCGCCCACTCAAATGCTTGAACCTGTGAAACGATTCTCTGTCACATAAAGACTACTCATATGTGGTAACAATGTAGCTTAGTACGCCAGATTGACTAAAAAGCTTCGCTAGTCTCTTCAGAACACTTTCTTTCCACAGACTCACACAAAAGCAAACACTAACACCTCTTCTTTGTGGGCTTTTTTGCTATTTGCAAAGCGTCTCATATGTCTGGATGAGCTAGATAAATAGTTTAAAGTCAAGACACTAAACACTTCATTTCTTAGATTTCTTTGACTTTTTCTTTTTAGATCTGTTTTTTCTTGGACTCATCTCTTCAGTAGGGGACATTGGACCTAGGTTTGATCTTAAACCATGTGAAGGACCAGCTATCAACTCATCGTCATCTATTGAACTCTTGTTTCTTGGCCGTCGCAGGCGAGGCGGAGATAATTCCTCGCCAGATTCAAGTGTTGGCGGCGGCTCGACAACTTTCCTTGATCGACGTGGTATTCTGATATTTGGTGCTGACCGTGTAATGATTTCTCCCACAGATGGTGTGGGAGGGGATATAGGACGTCTTGGTGGTGATAAAGGTGAAACCGGACCTAAGGGACCTGGACTAATGGGCGAGGCTGGAGACATACCGCGACTCTGTAAATCTGGCGGGGAAGGAGTCAACTCGCCAGATGAAGGTGGAGAGGCATTTGGTGGCAATGGTGGCGCCTTTAATCTTCTCAGGACAGGGGGAGTGTTGCGAGGTTCTGCTGGGGAGGGAGATAAACGCCTCACTGGAGGATACGGAGGTGGGTCAGGTGAAATAGACTCGTATGATCCACTACGGGTACTAATTGTACGTCGTCTAAGAGGTATTCCGGGAGGAGGTGAACCAGCATCTCGTATTCCTCGCATTCGACTAGGAGTTGGTGAAGGTGATTTGTCTATACGTCGTCTGTGTACTGGGGGTGGGGACGGACTAGTATCTTCACGGTAACGAGTCCCACGCTCTGTTATACCGGTGATTGGTGGAGAAACAGAACCTTCTCTATACACAGGGGAATAAGCGCGTTTTCTATCAGGGGGTGGTGTGGGACTTTTGTCTTCACGGTATAGTGTTCCCCTCTCTGTGATGCCTGTTTTACCAGGACCTTCATGTACATCCTCAGGTGGGTAGTAGTCGTCTTCACCATATCTGCAATGTAACAATTAACTAAGTAAAGAAAAAGTTTTACTTCTCAAATTCTATATTAAGACCTATTTTCAAGTGTACGAAAAAGAGGTATAAAAGTATCAAGATTTGGTTTTTGCCTGAAAATTTGGTACATTAATTGAAACCATTGTTTTTTTCAGGGAACAATATATATAGAGGTACAACTGTTTCTTTAAGGTCTAGTTCATCAAGAAAGATATAGATTCTCGCGAAAAACAGCTGTTTGACACTGTACATGTAATTGGGTTTCACTATTAATTAAGACCAACTCACTATAAAGATCACTATTTGTTGATTAGGAGTGTGGTCTTTTTAGTGGAACTTCACTGTACACTTATATATACAACACAGAGGCAACTATTTTATTATTCTAAAAGCCCCTTTCCCACTCCTCTTTAATATACATTTGAAATAGCAATGAACAGCATTTGTCTCCACACATTGTGTTAGTTTGGACCTTTGCCCTGATTTCTACTTTCACTGTACATTAGACACTATAATATATTCGCGTCTAAAACGGTCTGCTGGCATCTTCAGTTGGGCTCGAACGAGCCGTCAAAGCTGTGCGATCAAGGTGATTCTCGCGCTGTTCGAGAGAGTTTTTACAAATGCTCATTTCGGGCCAATTAAAAAACAAAGCACCAGTACAGTACATGTATTATAATACAACACACTCTTGTAATTCACAGGTACTCACGGCTCTTTTTATAGTTTGTTGGCCATTCATACATGACCACCAACGAATCAATAAATAAATTTCTGCTATTATTTTGATGGATTGCCAGTTTACTATGGTGCATTTTTTTTTCGACAGCTGCAGTTTAATTTAAAAAAATTAAACAAAATATCATAGTTCGGCCATATCTATCGATAGATCTAGTCTGTACTCTAACAGAACATGAGCACACGTTTATACGTTATAAAAGCATATCTTTACATTCACTTTTTTGCAAGAAATGATCTTTAAGTGTTACATGTTCGTTGCTTTTGTGTCCTAAGGAAAATTGTCCGAGTTGACACTTGTCACCAGAGACTGTTGAATTTGAACACTCTTTTAGAATATCCAGACCTCGCCACTTAGGAATTATGAAAATGCTGGTACAAATGCAAGGATATTTGATGGAACAACTAATCAGGCTAAAATTTACACTATTTCAACATGCAAAAACGGACACTATTGCTATATTTGAGCTTAACATAATTTCACAAGTAAAATACTTTTGGGTAACAGCAGATTCAAGGTACTCTTTTAAAATAAAAACTTTGATTAAAACCCAACACATAAATAACTTTCATAAATTATATCAACTACATACTCAAACGGTCTGGCCCATCCTTTAGCCATTGGTTCATCCCACGACATGCCAAGGGACTTAAATCTGGAGCCACCAGGCGGAGGGTAGTAGTTCTTGGATGGTGACAGTCCTTGGGATCGGATAGGGGAACCTTCTGGGCGTATGGGTGATGGGAACCTGCCTCTCATACCCCAACTTGGACCTCCTCGTACTGGTGGACCACCGCGAGGGAAGGAACTGAAATAGTAACAAAGATTTCATGTACATATATTATCATTTCAATGTCAAAATAATCTAATAAGCCATATTTACATTTTCTTTTTCATTCAACACATATTACTTTTCTTTCATTTAAATTCATTATTTATTTTACAAATATAACAAAACAATCTGATACATAATCATTCTCGTCCACACAGATGATCACACACGTGTGCTCTGCATGTGGAAGGAAACCAGAGTACCTGGATAAAGGGCTATTTTAAAGTGTGAGGAAAGTTTTAAACATAAAGACTTATAAGCATAACAAAACCCTTTTATTAGGTATTCAATGACAGAATTTATTGTAAATTTGATGGCAAGATAATCATATAATAAAAAGTACACAAGGCCCCTAATCCAATGTTGAACATTTAAGTTAGTTAAAAATGTAGAAGAGGTAAGAGGTAGAGAAATCCCTTAATTCTATACTTCTTACCCTGGAGGCATAGGACCTCTAGGCCCCATATGTCCCATTGGCATCCGTGGTCCCATTGGTCCACCAGGCCCCCGATGTCCAAATGCTGGTTGGATATAGGCAATCTGTCTTGCACGTTTAGCAGCTTCCCCAAAGTCAACATCCTCAACAGGTCTTGCCTTCTTAGGTTTGTCATCGGAATAAGAAGAGCTTTTAGATGAAATCGATGATATGGATCTAGATCTTGACCTAGAGACTGACCTTGAACCAGTTGATGACCTTGATCTTGAATATGACCTTGACCTGCTGTATGACCTAGATCTTGACCTTGACCGAGATTCACTACTAATGGAAGAAAGTGACCTGCTACGGGATCTACTTCTGCTAGATTTTGACCTTTTCCGGGAATATGAGGACCTACTGGATGATTTTCCTGCAGACTTTGACCTCTTGTGTCTCTTTGGTGACCGTGACTTTGATTTGGAATGATCTTTTCTTTTTCTTGATGACCGACTACTCTGTGAAGATACATCTGAGAGGTCAGAACCATCAGGTGAGGCGGGAGCTAGTGGAAGGTCGGCTTTCTCTGCAGCAATGTCCATCTCGGAGGGCGGAGGAGGTAGAGGAGGGAGTGGGGGTAGAGAGGGCGGAGCAGGTTCAGAGGGTGGAGGTGGAGGTCCGCTAGGGAGAGGAGGAGGTGAGGATGTGGTCCTACGGGAGAATGAGTGTCGTGGTTTGTACAGGTCATCGTTGTTGTAACTCTTCTTGGACTTGTCACTTCTTTCTGATCTCCTGTAAAACAAAAAAACACGTTATTTTACCAAAGACAGCAAAGACTACAACAAACTTAAGAACATTTACAATTGCATACACTGTTTCATATTTTGATTACAGAAATGTTAAGACTGCAATGAAACATGTGTAAACCAGACTCCAAAATTCTTATGATTCTATCAAACTTGCATATAAACCAAACATAAATATAATTTTAACATCCAAAAGATACCAAATACATTGAATGTAAAATTCTAACACATTTCAATTTAGATTAACTATCAGTCTATACATTTCCATTTTAACTGTCTATATCAATTTAAGGATAACACCAAATACGATCCTTATTTCTTTTCTACATTAAGAATAATTATATTTGGACTATACCTCAACTGTCTTCCCTCTGGTTGACTTGTTTGTGGTGATTTCTTTGGTGCTGGTTCACCCATTCCTGGTTGACTTGCATTACGCTTTCTTCTCATCTTCCCATCTTGATTAGCCTACAAGACATAAACAGCATCTTTAAGACAACAAAAAAAAACTTTTTGGTAAAGAGTAAATGACTGGTTTCGAGGGGATTTACTTCATCTTTTCACTCTTAAATTTAAAATGTACAAGTATAGCTATTTAGAATACTTTCAGAACCAATAAAAAGTTGTTTTAATAGCGAATTGTCTCAATAGCAAAAGCACAATAACATTACGAAAAGCTGTTTTGGGACCAAACATTAGGGAGTCTATGTCCTAATAGCCAAACCTAACATACTTGTGTAAAAAAGACATCAATATCTTTACTTTCTAACAGATTTGTATGCACATGATTGTGTACAAATATTTTTATGTCAAGCTTGTCTATATTTCAAGGCTTCAAACTGCTATAGTCAGAAGATGTAACTAATTTGTATAAATATTAAGTCATTTTTGATGTTGTCTACAATGCTGTTTACTATAAAGTTCAACTGTTAAAACCACTCGGTATTCAGACTTTTCCACTATAAAGACAATCTATCCTGGTCTGGGGCCATCCAGAAATGTGTCCCCTCTATAAGTTAAAGTTGGCCTCCCAATTAATAAATTTTCTAAAAAATATATTTTAAGAAACTAGCACACATATATAATAGTAAATGCTGTAAATCTGGGTTGAGTTTAAAGAAAAACAACACAACATTGGTTGTCCCACTTTTAAATTGCCTGCAAGTAATAAAAACATTTTATGACTCACGGTTAAATATTTATTTTGCCTCTTTCAGTATATGATAACTAGGCGATAAGATCAAGTTCAGCTGTCTATATATTCCACAATGGCATTATTTCATTAGTACTTTGTGGCTATGAAGTACAGATGAATATGGAAATTTTAGATTTTGAGTGAAAGTTTTAAAAGAATATCTTTCGCAATATTTGTATACCTGTGGGTCTGTTTTGTCCGACAGGTTACTAGAATTACTATTCATATCATCTGTCATCTTACTGCGGGACCGTGTGGCATAACCTTTCTCCTGAGCTGCAGCAGTGTCCTCTGTGGTCACTTCTACCAACTGTGTAGTACCTGATACATACGCCTCACCTGACAAATGTGAATAAATAAAAAGCTTATAGGTGGTGCTGGGGCAAACTTTTGTACAATATTTGGCATGCTTCACATCAGGGACCCTTTTTTCATAATTAAGAAATACTTACAAATAATTTAGAAATGAAACTTTGCAGGCATCTAGAATGAAGGTAACACTAATTATACTCACTAAAATAGCTTTTATAACACCACCAAAAACATGCGTTTGAGAAAAGAATACAACTATCAGATTTGTCAGATTCAAAATTGGCTAATTGGTATAGGCTGGGTTATGAACTCTCTGTTAAAAAAAACAACACATGCTGTTATTTAAATTCTAGCAAATAACTGATAGCAGACAACATAGAATGGAACGCCGAGTATAACAGACAGGGAGATAGTCCAGAGAGTTTAATCATAGCCCCTCTCCATTTACTCGCTGCCCTTGTAGCAATTGTTGCGCCTTTAACCATCAAACAAGAGTTTGACATACATAGATTTAGTAGATCCACCCATCTTTATGCAAGACTGCTAAAAGTCGTGTGCTTCATGGTGTAAAGAAATCTCTCAAATATATATATATACAAACAATCTGAGTCGAACATACATGTCGATTTGTACTACTACAAGTCAACAAATCCTTGAATATGTCCAATCTATTGCTAACAATGTTTTTACTCCATCTTGGCGAACATGTTTTGTTTCTCAGCCAAAGAGTACCTGTAACCTACCTTGAATTTAAAACTCTCAAAACATATGACTTACACAATATGGGTGAAGCACAGTAGATATCTTATGGTCATATAATGTGCTTATTCTTGCATATAACAGTTACTTATACATTTGTATCTTTATACACTATGTACTCCACACAAGTAGTATAGCGATTAAAATTATGTATATGCTTATTAAGATTCCTTGTTGTGCAGACGCATGTGTAACTGATTCCCTCTTAATAAGCATGTTCTGGAAGAGTTTATATGAAATAACTTCTTGTGTTTCATCCCACATTTTTCGTAACAGCTAGAAACATATACACAAACCTGCATGACCTGTTGCACCCTTGTCCTCTTCCTCACTCTCTTCATCACTTGAATCATGCGGAAGTAAGTGTACAGCACCGTTAGTAGACTTCTTTATGTAGAATATTCTACCATCAGCTTTCAAAACGTTGCCTTCAAATTTAACATCTTTTACATCCGATTCTTTCAAATCAAGTGGTGTCATTATCTTTGTGCTTTTGCTTTTTATGTACCAGCCTCTTTTTACTCTCAACAAATAATAGTGACTGTTCCTATCTATAATTTGCGTTAATTTTGCTCTCTCTTTTTTACCTATTTCTACATCATACATTTCCCCATCTGCAGTAAGCACACCATCATTTTCAAAGTGGGCATATTTGATATCTAACTCAGATTTGATTACTCTAGCTTGATCACATCCACCTCTTTTAGCCAATAAAGCCCAAAAAGTCCCCTCTTTAGTGAGATAAAAGTCATCATTTTCTCCAAATATTTCATAATCTTTGATCCACTTAGTCTTCTCATTGTCTTTAATTCCAACTACCTTAGAGCGTGCATATGCCTCATGTTCTGTGGTAGCGCAAACACTTGCTTGTCCGCCACTCCTTTCCATCGCAGTAGGCTTCAGTGGTATTCCTGTTACTGAAGCTGTTAGTACATCTGTGGTTTGATAACTGTCTGTATATTGTGTTAACTCATTGGAACTTGATTCTCCTTTCATGTCAGGTTTTGCCTCTCCTGTTCCCTGACTGTTATTGCCTTCTTCTCCTTTAATGTCAGACTTTGCTTCTCCTATTCCTTGACTGTTCTTGCCTGCTTCCCCTTTAATGTCAGACTTTGCTTCTCCTGTTTCTCGACTGTTATTGCCTTCTTCTCCTTTAATGTCAGACTTTGCTTCTCCTATTCCTTGACTGTTCTTGCCTGCTTCCCCTTTAATGTCAGACTTTGCTTCTCCTGTTTCTCGACTGTTATTGCCTTCTTCTCCTTTAATGTCAGACTTTGCTTCTCCTATTCCTTGACTGTTCTTGCCATCACCTCTTTTAATGTCAGACTTTGCATCTACTGTTCCTTGACTGTTCTTGTCTGCTTTTCCTTTCATGTCAGAGTTTGTCTCTCTTGTTCCGCGACAGTTCTTGTCTTCTCCTACTTTA
>ENA-OREC01002569-OREC01002569.1-marine-metagenome-genome-assembly--contig:-NODE-2569-length-10086-cov-12.238086_pt1 | contig 10086 bp, 4 predicted proteins | sample MGYA00248626_ERZ508543 | MGnify/ENA primary metagenome ERZ508543 (study PRJEB26211, sample SAMN05518279) | marine metagenome | isolation source: Puget Sound, Washington, USA | host: Bankia setacea...
GTGCTCTAAACAGTTTACACTCGGGTCATCAATGTGTGCTCTAAACAGTTTACACTCGGGTCATCAATGTGTGCTCTCAACAGCCATGTCCAGTAACGTACGGATCATATATATAGGATGAGTTATGAGTAGGTGACACCAAACGCCTGTAGTGAGCTATTTTACACCTTACTTCCTGTTTCAAAACGAGAGTTGCATACACTATAAATCAAAGCATGTGATAATGTATCGATAACTACTCTTTTCGGATTAAAATAGCCATATATATTTTAAACAACTTATATGTCTGTCTGGAGATTATGAGACCTAACAAAAGCAGATATGTTGCATGTATATATATATATGTATACATTTGTACATATCATTTTCAATATTGATACAGAGGAGGAATTACTATCAATGAATCCTGAATGAATTCTTTCGTGTCTATGCTTTGTCGATAGTGGCAAAAATATGTTAACCAGTTCATCCAAAATGACCTACATTTGAAAGTCCAATCAATGTTCAGTTCAGGTAGTTGATAGTCTATAGGGGTATAAAGTATAGGCCCTGATAAGCACAGCCTTTGCATACATCCTTTATCCGCATGAAGTGTTTTGTGTATATCAAAGGTGTTAGGAACTATTAATCATCGGTGAGAATAATTTATGTAGATAAAGTTAACATAACTCAGGACGGGCGATAAGTTGGTTAAAATTAAAGAATTAAAATCCACAAAAGGCAGGCATTATCAAATCAATAAAGGATTTTATTCTTTCTAACCAATACCTATGCAGGAAACAAACAGTTTGACGTTAGAAGGTAAAATATATTCATGTAAAAGTAAATTGAATTCTACAACCAATGAACACAAGATGTAAGCATACATCAAAGCACATAAAGATATATGTTTAACGAAAAAGCAAACATCATGAGTTTATGAAAAATACTCGAAAAGCTCTTATATCTACATTATATAGTTGAATTTCTATCCCATTTAGAGACATGTACTACTGTTATATTCCCGAGGGGTTGATGTTCTAGTAAATAGTGTTCGTTATTTTTCAGCTTAAATGACATCTTAAATATAGGTCAATATCACACTGCTTCGTAGCCTTAATATTTCTACATCTCGATGGTTGAAAGCAAAATGGTTTTAAGTGCTATTGAATGAAGGAGTTGAAACCCTTTTGCATTCAGTTCTCGATATATATGGGTTCACTTGTTTGACCGTGTTTGCGTCGTACTTTAACGAGAGGAGCATGCGTCCTGCAAATGTTGGCTTATCAGACACAGTTATGATACTACAAGATCGATCATTAATTATGTTATATCCCACACACAGTATATAAGAATACCCCAACGGTTGTTCTTGGATTAATTGATACCAGAAATTAGGTCAATTGTACATATAACAAGCAAATGTGACAAGTTGGTGGCTTCCCAAAAACGTTCGAAAAGGGTTAGATAAGATCGAAAGGCATTAATCATTTGATTAAATACACAGCACTATTAAATATTGGTAAAATTGATAGAAGGTTTAAACAAGAAAGAGATAATAAACGGAGAGAATATTGTTTTAAGCACTGTTGTTATTCAAATATACCTTTTAAACAATGTGCACGCTCCGAAAACACATTTTACTTTCTTGATATTGGCATAAAAATAGTATAGTGACTGCGATTTTGACAGATATTCAAAGCAATTATTTTACATTTTAATTGTGTTTTCTTTTTATAATTTTCACGTTCGTAGGTCTATGGTGCTTGGTCAACAATGCCGGTGTCATGCCAAGTTTCGCCCCATGGGAATGGACCGGCTTAGAAGACCCAGTGTACAAAGTGAACTTGTTCGGCACGCTTTCTGTTACCCAAGCCTTCCTACCGTTGCTAAGGAAGTCACGTGGTCGACTCGTTAACATGTGCAGTGTAATGTCTCACCTGTCATTTCCAGGGGTCACAAATTATGCCGTCTCAAAGGCTGGCATCAAGATGTTCTCAGTATGCCTAAGGTGAGCTTAGTCGATAATGTTGTTAGTTGAGAGACTACATGAAGCGTTATCTTGTAACAAATAAGAAGTTCTAAGTATTGTCTTAATCCTCCATTGTCATATAGTAACATTACTTATACAATGGATTCAGTACTTCCAATTAAGGGAGGACAACTGACACCTTGTTTTAAAAAGTAAAAGAACCAAACCTCTTGATCCTTCGCTTGTTGTTAAGTGTTGTATTGTGTTGTTTACCAGCTCAATAACAGTGCATCCAAAAAGAGCCTGGATCACTATAAACAATCCCGAAGATTTTGGAGGGTTTCTGCGACAATGGTTAGATTCCAGTACAGTTATAAACAACCAAAAATAATATACATAGCTGTTGATCATAAATTATACACATGTTACAGTATATGCAGGCCTAAGTTATTGTTTGTCTCGTTATTTCCAGGAGGGAGCTGTTGCGATCTGGTGTCACAGTACATACAGTAGAACCCGGCGGTTACAAAACTGACATTACAGGTTACAATAAACTCAACCAATTCATGATTTCAGCATATCCAAATATCTCTGTTGAACTACAAGATTTCTACGGTGGAAATATATCGACCTTCTGTGAGTAGTTGGTTTATATTGTCTGGCTAAATAGGTTTCTACTTTGAATGTCTGTTCTTTACACGAGGTCTACCACACAAAACTAGTAATACGATAGTAAGAAAGGGACTTAACAACCAATTACAACTGTCCAAACCTAACTACACTTTGATCAGCTGTTCACCTTACACAGATAGACTTCTGTTAACCAAGGATGTTGTCTGTACACAACGTTGCCTAACTCCTCAGACCTCTGACCTTGAGCATGACTTGTTATTATACTAGTGTCAAAAGCGTGACAACATACCAAGTTAAACACATGAACAGATGATAGCTTTTAGTGCCTCTGTTCATGTTTATTCTCGTGTATTACTAGTTAAACATGTCAGACAGTATTCGACAATATTGATGCACAAATGGACAATATCTCCAGCCAAACGAATTGCAACCAACTAACTGTCGTCAGGCAATCTAAAATCGTCCAACAGACGAAAAATATATTTGAAGAGATAGGGTTTCTTTCTTCTTCTTTTTTTGCTTAGCCGCTACTTTATCTTCATTTTTGGAGTAGTGCTTGCCCAAGCAGGAAGTCTGTCAAAACCGAATTTTATACGAAAGTGTTTCATTCTTTCAACCAATGCAAGTAAATAGACTGTTAGGGTACTCTTGAAATGAACGTAGGTATGTATTTACTGAACGTCTACGCTGCAATTGTTTATTTTACTTTACGTGAAATCTAAACAAAACCCTGTGGTAATCCAATATTGTCATTTGTCAAGTTGTCATTGTTTATTAAGCTTGGTGAAATACCGAACAGGGTTTAACTATACCACAATGTGTAACTAATGTCTGCAGTATGTCAAGACCTTATTTCTGGACACGCACTTAAAATTCACTTGTCTAACTTCATAAGCAAGCAACTATCGATACAATAACGCGGTTGACAGCGGCTGCTCACAGGCATACCTATGTATACAGTTACCGTAGAGCGCGATAAATTCATAGTGTTCAATTACGTGTAAACTGAAAAGCTAGCATATAACATTGTTTTAATTATAGAAAAATATGTTTCAAAACATGTATAAAGAACAGTGTACATAAACACAAAGTTTGTAAAAAAATAATTATAAGACAATTTCAATTTTCTTCAATTCCTTTCAACTGCATAAAACCATATTCCGTTTGATTTTCATAACTACAGACCCGTTTTCTCCCATCTGTCATTGTTAAATGGGCTATGACTAAAGAGGCCCCGATACATTAAGATTGAACTGTTCTCCTCAGTATATGGTGTACTTAAGTTGTTCTGGTTTTGAATGGTTTGTATGCATATTAGCAAACGTTATAGTGCGTTAGGTAAATAGGTCAATGGTTCTTTTTGACCGTAACAAAGTGTCCTCTTACAGTTAGTTACGTTTTAATTCTGTTTATTCTGGTGGTGTTGTTCTTTTGTCCCATCTTATTGCTAAGCTAGTTATGCAACTTTGAAGTAAACAAGGCAGCACAATTAAAATACCTTTTAGCAATGAGACATGAATACACAACTACATATAAACTACATGTACAAGTATAGTTGAAGCTAAGAGGTATGGTAGAATACACCCTTTGCACGTGACATATCCAATAGTCAGGGGTCAATGTATGTTGGGATGCGAAGTAGTAAAATGCAAACACGTCAACTATTTTAGGGATAGAGTTGTTGTAATTAAATACGAAAATGTTTAAGTTATATAAGTTGATCAATAAATAATAAAGCACTGATAAACAAACGCATGGTGTACGGTTATATCGATGTCCACAGATAAATAATAAATATCAGATATAGATATAAAATACTATTTAAAGCATCACTATCAGTTACTTTATCTTTATCAAATAACTTAATTGACAAGGTCATTGATATGATGTTTGATATTAGTTTTTAAATGAAGATTAGTTTACATCTATATAATCAACACTAGTAAAAACCAACAATACCTATAATCGGCGTTACTAAATGTTGAGGAGCTGAATCATCTAGTGTACCTTTAACTAGAGTAAGAAGGTCAACATATATATATCTATAACATGCTTACCCTCGTTTCTGAACCCATCCACACAAAAATAACATACAACTGTTACAGACGTATCCTTAGAAAACACGCCACATCTATAATCATGTGCTTTGCATATATTTTTAATTTTGCAAGCAATGTTGTTTTCTGGTCGCTAGATTTACTCGGCATTCTCCGCTGTTACCGAACGACCCCCTTTTTAACCTTATACGGAAAAATCCGTAAATTGGGCGAGACGCGTAACTCCTGCAACCTCAGTAAGTCTATAGGCTCACATGACTGTCGGGCATTGAGGTTAATAGTTTGTCAAGCTCGTTCTCAGGGGTCGTTCATAGAAAACTTCAATGTCAAGTGAACTTTAAAACAAAACAATAACATGACTATGGATAACTGTAACTAGTTTACGCTCAAGGTAAACACTCGGTTGTGTCCCTTAACTAGTGCAGACAAAAACGTTAACCATCTAGTAATCATTTGATATCACGATAACACACTGAGCAACTAAATACTAAAGCAGTTTATAGTATAACTAAAATCGCATTGATAAGTTGTGATTAGTAATGTTTATTTATTTGTCCTGCATTAACTGTAAACAATGAAAACGAAAACTGAAAACTAGCAAATGGACTTGCTTAAAAAATATCGATTGAAGATGTGTTGTTGTTTCATCTGTGTTCTGATTGAGATGGCCTTTTGTTGTTTCATCTGGGTTCTACTTGAGCTGGTCTTTTGTTGTTTTATCTAGGTTCTACTTGAGATGGCCTTTTGTTGTTTCATCTGCGTTCTGATTGAGATGGCCTTTTGTTGTTTCATCTGTGTTCTACTTGAGATGGCCTTTTGCTGTTTCATCTGTGTTCTGATTGAGATGGCCTTTTGTTGTTTCATCTGGGTTCTACTTAGGATGGCCTTTTGCTGTTTCATCTGGGTTCTACTTGAGATGGCATTTTGCTGTTTCATCTGTGTTCTACTTGAGATGGCCTTTTGTTGTTTCATCTGTGTTCTGCTTGAGATGACCTTTTGTTGTTTCATCTGTGTTCTACTTGAGATGGCCTTTTGTTGTTTCATCTGTGTTCTGATTGAGATGGCATTTTGTTGTTTCATCTGTGTTCTACTTGAGATGGCCTTTTGTTGTTTCATCTGTGTTCTGATTGAGATGGCCTTTTGTTGTTTCATCTGTGTTCTACTTGAGATGGCCTTTTGTTGTTTCATCTGTGTTCTACTTAGGATGGCCTTTTGCTGTTTCATCTGAGTTCTACCTGAGATGGCCTTTTGTTGTTTCATCTGTGTTCTGATTGAGATGGCCTTTTGTTGTTTCATCTGTGTTCTACTTGAGATGGCCTTTTGCTGTTTCATCTGTGTTCTACTTGAGATGGCCTTTTGCTGTTTCATCTGTGTTCTACTTGAGATGGCCTTTTGTTGTTTCATCTGTGTTCTGATTGAGATGGCCTTTTGTTGTTGCATCTGTGTTCTACTTGAGATGGCCTTTTGCTGTTTCATCTGTGTTCTACTTGAGATGGCCTTTTGTTCTTCAATCAAATGTGTGATTTTACCCGACGCCTATCTCAATCATGTGATTTACTTTGAATCCGTGTTCAAACGTATCCACGATAAAGTTTCTAATGTCACATATCTGTACTCAGTTTATCTTTATTCTATTCATGTTGTATTTTCTCCGGTCAATATTGTTAACAACATATTTGTACTAGTTGGTTTTTTTTATCTCATATCTGGTACTGCTGTTTTGTGACCTAATGAACAATGACTTCATACCTCTGTACCTGTTTGTAATAAGACGCACACATAGTAACGCACACATAGTAACGCACACATAGTAACCTCACATTAAGTTTCAAGATAAGTTAGAATGATGCAGACATAGTATTAAGGTAAACCCGCACGCACGAACACGTATAAACACATAATATACTACTACAATTGTTAGTAACATCGCCACCAATATGCCAGTCAGAAGGCATTGTCAATGGTTTGGTGATGCAACATTAGAAGCTGATAAATCACACCAATTGACTAACCTTGTCATATAAGTATTACTGTGTATTTGTCTGACTTCCCCTTTCACGTTGTTTCACACTCTGGTCCTCGTTTATATGATGTTAACGTTCTGTTCTTTGTTACTTTCAGTGTTGAACGGGCTAAAGTATTTGGACTGGTTCCTATCTAAAAGGACCCACGATGTGGTGGATTGTATGGCACATGCCGTGTTAGCCCGGTATCCTAGCAACCGTTACAGCGTTAGCTCGGATACTAAACACTTCTTCTTCATACTTAAAGTACTTCCGGAAAGCGTTGTAGATTTTCTGCTAGGATGGCCAAAACCGTACGGACTCAAATACAAGGAGTTTCACAACACAAAGGTGTCCTCAAATGGAGAATTGAAGACTTCCGGTCTTGATGACAAAGGCGACACCTTAAATGGAGACATCGGAACCACGCACAATGGATACGTACCGAATATTCCAAACGGAGTAGCTCATTAAACGTGTTGAAGTCCCAGAAACAGAGTTAGAGTAGTGACAGAGTTTTATTTTGTTAATTTATCTAGTTTCTTAGAACACACCTTATATTTAAATACACGTTAAGTGCTTTGAGTTATCCTTCAATCATGTGTTATTTCTTGTAATGCTTTCAACTTTATTTCAAAAGAAAGTGTTGTTTGAAAGGGAGATTATGTATAGAATATTAAGTAACCTTTCCAAGTTATGTTACAAACTAAATGCTCGTCCTGTACAAGTATCCTTCTTACATCCTTGAGATACAACTTTGGCCAAATAGACATTAATTTAAAACTGTCCGGTTTTTTTTTAATACGTTGTTTCTTACAAATTAGCATTGAGTGAATATAGACCCTTGGCTGATAGTGTTTGTTTTAAGATATGTGTCAGTAAGTTTGTACTGGTGATTTAAGGTTCTAAAAGCAAATATTTTAAATGGTTTGCTCAACCTAACATGCCCTTCTTGTCTATGAAATGAAACTGTGCAAATGTGCAACTTTGTTTTTGCTTTTGCTGTAAGCAAACTTTGACTTATTTATTAATTTAGTACCGGTGATTATAAGAAGTATTGTATGTATATTTTGTCGATGGAGCTAAAACCAAATACATGTTCTTAGTATAACGTGGACACTGACTGGCATTAGGGAATGACCTTCATGGTTGTCGAACGCATTCAATAAACGGTACACACGTACACAATGGCTATGATGAAATATGTATCGACTGAAATGAAAACAATCTAGCAATACATATCACCATGCAGTTTGCCTATGTAAGATATTGCAGAGCGCCAAGTCAATGTTGCCATTCTATACAATACGCTGGTAAACTCGCTGTTGTCATGTCAAGAAAAAGTGTTCAACGTTAGTGTTTTATTATATAGATAGACTTATCGTTTTCGACAGCACATACATGTATAGTAACATTGTGTTAATTGGTAAAAGTCTCTGTTATGTGTTATGTACATGCATTGCTGTGAACGTTTATGTCCAAATGCATAATAATAATAGTATTCTTACAAACAATATCGAACAACAGATGCCAGTATATACCATGTGAGAGAATATGTGCGACATCAAGACATAGGAGGCTTAGACAGAATAGTCAATGTTCTTCTGTTGAAAATAATTGATGATTCTTAGAAACTACTGAGTATCCAAGCAATGGACTGCATGACGAAGCTGATTGGTTATTTGTTCCTTTAGAACAGTTTCCAACGGATTCAGAAGTGTCCTGTATACGTACTTATTACATGATAAATATAATGTATGTTATTGTCTTTGTAGCGTTGGTTTTGCTTTTAGTTTATGTATGTTTCTATGAATTCACTTTGCTATTTTATGTAACTGTTATACCCGTTCGGTGTGGTTAACTATTAAATTAGTAGAATCATGCGTGTGTGTACTTTATGTAGTCGTGTTGCTTGTCTATGTACGCACATGAACTCCAACCTAAGGCTGTATGACGATGTCGTAAATATCAAATTATGGAACCGTGACGTTTCCATGACAATACTTTTATTGACACTCTTCAAAAAGTGAATGGAAAGAACATCGGCATTTGATTGGTCTTTGGTGTGCGCTGCACGTTAACAAAGCAGCGTTCTTTATCTGTGATGTAACGTATTTTATAAACAATGCCGATTTACACTTTTTTCTGGCTTTCGTAGTTTGTGTTCCATTCTTGTTTACTGTAATACGTATACATGGATTTCTTCTAATTGGTTCGTTTTTGATAGCAATGAGTTTAAGACAAACCTTCAAACACAATACAGATGCAAAGCTGACAGATGTTGTATTTATTTTTTCGTAAAAATGCGATGTAAAACTTTGCGTACGATACTTGGCTCCGTTGAAATATCTACTGTAAGCATGGCTATGTATTGTATGTAGTAAAGGATTATTACGACATGTCGTTTTATATCTTGTGTACGAATATTTTTGGGGGAAAATGTTGTTGTTTCATTTGGAAAGAGTGCAACTAATGTTACATGAAAGAAATATTGACAGTGCAAGTGTGAGTTTACGAACACGTGCAAGAAAGCACTAGAACTTCTGTCGACCATAGATGAAGGCTTATATTTACATTCACAATTATAAACTTCTTACTGGTCGACACTAACACCATAGATTGCAATAAATACATCTACTATTGTTTTGTCAAGGATTCATTGCTGTTGTTCAACGTTTGTTTCTGCTCAGATATGTGATAGAAAGATTAATAAAACGGTTGTCTTATAGAAAGTGTTTGTCTTTTCACCCGATGACTTAACTCAGTTAGTGAAGGTTTATTTTTTATTTCATTCCATTGACCGTTCACGTACTTTCTTTTCAAAGTGACATTTAACAATACTGAGATCACATGCATACTCAAGATTCGACGCTATTGGTTGCTACCGGTACGTCGCCATATTGAATAGATAAAGGGAGGTAATAAAAGAAGTCATTAACTAATTGTCTTTCTGATCATTTACTCTCATCCATGAAATTTACAACGACCAAATACAAGTGTACACACAATGTAAGACAGTAAGGTTTAGAGGGTGAGGGAGTGGTGAGCTGATATAGATGTAATAAAGTGAACAGATTTGGGCTATAAAGCAATGATCATACACGTATAGATAACACGACATGGGACACATGACGGTACAAAGGTGCTGCTGTATCATGGTCAGAAGATATCGCACTTAACAAGGTGAGAGTGTGATGGGGTGGGGGGAGGGGGCTTTGTGTCCTGGAATCTTAATATAATACTAGTAGTTTCTTTGTGTCCTGGAATCTTAATATAAAACTAGTAGTTTCTTTGTGTCCTGGAATCATAATATAATACTAGTAGTTTCTTTGTGTCCTGGAATCTTAATTTAATACTAGTAGTTTTTTGTGTCCTGGAATCTTAATATAATACTAGTAGTTTATTTGTGTCCTGGAATCTTAATATAATACTAGTAGTTTCT
>ENA-OREC01002570-OREC01002570.1-marine-metagenome-genome-assembly--contig:-NODE-2570-length-10084-cov-13.681123_pt1 | contig 10084 bp, 5 predicted proteins | sample MGYA00248626_ERZ508543 | MGnify/ENA primary metagenome ERZ508543 (study PRJEB26211, sample SAMN05518279) | marine metagenome | isolation source: Puget Sound, Washington, USA | host: Bankia setacea...
TTCTTCTTTTAGTAATACATGTACTTTACAACGTTTATTATTGGAAGTTTTTTTCCTATACTTGCCATTTTTAACTCCCCTGCTATTTTAAAATCTTAATTACATTTTCAATTGAATGCACCATGAATAAATCTACTTAACATTGACCCCATTAAATACATGTATATTCTGCAGGAATTACAAACACCTATTCACTATTGTGAAATTATTGTTCCATTATTCATCTAAACATTATCAGAATATTTTCATCTATAAGTTCACTTCTTCCTTAAATGAATTTGGTCTCCGGATAGCAACTATAATTTTTTCTAGATATTTTTACACATAACTGACATAAAAAACTATCACAAACATTCCCCTTCTTCCTTAAATGAGTTTGATCTCGGGATTGCAACTATAATTCTTCTAGATATTTTTACACATAACTGACATAAAAAAACTATCACAAACGTTAAAACATTTTGTCTTTTCCTCATAATGCCACAACTGTTCCAGATCATGCTGGGTAAATGTAAGCCTATACCACCTTCGAGTAGTTCAGATGTTATGATGGATCCCACACCTAACTATGACTGCCATGTACCACAGAGCGTTGCCAGACCTAGTGACACCATTGGTACACAGACAGCTAGATCACAGGTACATGTCGTATCAGTCTTCTACTTCAATTTTATGAAGATGTTGTGAAAATTCCACATGATGGTAGTGTGACCATTTTATGGAACAATAAATAAATATATGTTTAAAGCCTGTAATCTAAATGTCAGATTAATGTAACTTGTTTTTCTTTCTGGAAATTGTACTGGGTCAAACTTTTATCACAGACTCACTCCTATTATATCATATAAATTATACCAAAATAAGTTTTTGTCAGTTAATTAAAGTTTATTATTAGAACTTTACTGGCATTTTTTTTAATCTTAGGCTTGCATACTCTGCTTAGTATGTTCTTTGAATTATAATTCCATTTTTGTTGAGGATAAAAATATTGTCAGTTTTCTTGATAAAAAAACACTATTAAATGTGCGAGCTTTGTATTCTTTTCTATCCACTGTCTACTGGTATTAAGAAAGCAGAGTTTTCTTAACTATCAATATTTTGAACATATATGTTTAAAATTTAAAGGTGATTATGAACATAAATGTACATTTAAATTCTAGTTTGAACTATCAATTAGTGTATGGGTCAGTGGCCATAAATAGCGCAATAACAACGGAAACTGAATCAATTAACTCCTGGTTCTTTTTTAGGAAGTAAAATTGTAGTGTGATTAATACATTTTTCAAAATAAATGTATTTGGAACTGTAAATAGTATTTGAAGATTTCTGATTTTATTGTAACATAATTAATTACATTTCAATGTTATTGACCCTAAGTCTGCAAACTTGTAGAGGTTACCATTTATGTAAGTGTATTTTACAGGAAGTCTCATAGATGTTTTCCATTGTTGCAGGTTTATATTTATGAATACACAGAAGACTGCGAGCCATCATCCATTCCTAGGCAGTGTTTACCCTATGCTGTTTTGGTGTATGAGCGGTCACAGAATGCTGTCAAAAAGCCATCAAGTACTCCCGTTGATATATATTCAATGCGACCATCTGAGAGACAAAGATCTGAAACTTTGGCTGACCCTGATGTTAAAAAGGTGCCAGAGAAAAAAGTCCCAGCTTATGATCCTGAACCACCTGAATCACGACCTCAAGCATGTTACAGTGAAACTGTTGGCTTGTGTGTACCCAGGTTAACAGCAGGCTTACCTTCAACTAGTGTAAGCAGTTCACTGCCATTAAATGACCCTAGATCACAGCTTAGTTTTCTCGCCTCAGAAGGACGTTTAAAACTAGGTTTGAGTGAAGAGTTCCCTTATCAGCCATCTTTTGGACCCTCTGATGATGAAGAAGAGCAAGAAGTTATTCAAGACTTGAATGAGTTACTGAAAAAGCCAAGAATGCCCAGTCTTCCACCAATAGAATTGCCAGTTATAACAGATACAAGACAACTGCTGGATCCAAGATTTGAACAACTTAATAGAGGTCCAAGAATAGATACAACAAACAGGCCAATAAACCCAAGGTTACAGCAGAGTGTTGACCCAAGATTTAATAGATTTAAAGACCCAAGATTAAACAGAAATCAAGACCCTAGACATAACACATCCGCTACAGTTGCTAGTGTAGTATCCAGTGATTCAAGATTGAGTAATGATCCCAGGATATCAAGGGATACAAGATTTTTAAAAGCAGAAGATCCTTTGAAAGTCAAGAAAAAATTATCGCTGCGTGAATATAAAAGAAAAGCTACTACAGAGAAGCAAGAACTTCTTCAAGAACAAAAGGTTGAAACTGAGACAGGTGCCTTCGGGTCAGCTTTTGATGATGAATACTTAGAAGATATAGATTTGAGGCAAATAACTGGGCCACCAGCTGGTTACTTTGAGCCACCACTAGATCCACATCATGCCTCTATTATCATGAATCCAAATGTTGATGCTGTCAAGTACCCAAAGTCACAAACTACTGAAGCCATGCCCTTACAAGATTCCAGTAATACTGAGATAGAACATTATGAAGAAGAAAATGAAGATGATGACCATCAAGAGGTTGCTCATGACCCAGACGACATGGCAAAGGCATTGAATGAGCTTTCAGATCCAGATGATGCAAGTCAGTCTCCAAAACACACCCCAGATCCAGATTTCATGGACCCAATGCTTGCTGAAGCTATGAAGAAACTGGTTGAACACAGTGCTAACGTTAACCTTTTTACAGATGCCCTGAAAAGCTTACAAGATTCTGCAGATAAATATGGAGAACAGCTACATGATCCAGAATTCCTTGTGAAGAAAATTGCAGAAGAAATAGAAGTACTAAGCGCTAAACAAAGAGAAGAAGAGCGTCTGAAAGCTGAGGAAGAAGAGAGAAAGAAAAAACTGGACGAAGAAAGAAAGAAGAAATTGGAAGAAGAAAGAAAAGAGATGGAAAGAATTCAAGCGGAAATCGAGAGACAAAGGATAGAAAATGAATTATTTAGAGCTGAAATGGAGCGAAAACAAAAAGAAGCTGAAATTGCTAGAAAAGCCGAGGAGGAGAGACAGGAAAGAGAAAGATTAGAAGCAGAAAGGATTGAAAAAGAGAGAATTCAAGCTGAAATGGAAAGGCAAAGAATAGAAAAAGAGAGGTTTCAGGCAGAGATTGAGAGACAAAGAATAGAGGCTGAAATGTCAAGTACCGTTTATGTGTCAGGAGAGATTGAAGAAGTTGAGATGGAAGATGTTGCAGATATTCAGTCACCAGATGCAATTATGTCCCCAGATCATTCCAATGATTCAAATTATGACCCTGAAAACACGGTGAGGTTCATTCCTCTGGAGAATGAAGAGGAAGCTTCCAATACTCATGGCAATAAGTCTGACCGCTCAGCTCTTGATAAAGCTATGCAAAAGACATTAGAGGAGTTAAATAAAGTGGAGAGTCACAAACCAAAGAAAGAGGACAAGGTATTGATGGCATCAATATCATCCATTGACCTTGGTAGTATTCCAATACCTGCTGAACGTCCTAAACGGGAAGTACATGACAAAGAAAGAATGCCCAATGCTGAAATTACAAGAACACAGTCAGGTTCTAACTTCGTTGTTCACAAAAATCAGCATCCACTTCATACCCAGGTAATACCTCCTTTAGGAAAAATGAAGGGAATTAAAGATAGAATAGAAGTAGTTCCTATGGATCTATATGATGATTTTGCGGAAGAAGATATTGATCTCAGGAGTGGCTTTCCAGTTCATCACAATATATTACCTGATTGTAAAACAAAATTGGCAAAAGCAAAACCCCAAATAAAAATAAACTTGAAAATTGGTGTAGGAAAAAAAGGCATTGATGAAGACTTTAGATCAAAATCAGCAACGCGAGGCATAAAAAGTAAACTTGACAATGTAAAAGATAGTCTTGACAATGTAGACAGCTATGGGTCAGAACTTTCTGCAAAAGAACACTTTGATATGTTTGGTGAAGAAATTGAAAAGAAGACACAGACTAATAAAAATGAAACCAAACAGGTACCATTTCATAGCAAGAATTTTAAAAGTAGTGAACATGGAGGTGGGATGCAGGATCCATTTGGTCTTGGAAACACTGAAGATGTTGATGAGAGATTTAAACATGATAGAACGGAGGAAAGTCACAAAAAGCAGAGTCATGTATACAGGGATGTTGATTTCCGTGCAAGCACTGAGAACTCACAGGACAACCATAAAGAAGACTTTGACTTTAGGAAATCCCATTCAAGAAGTGCTTCCCCACCACCAAAAACTAGAAACAGGGTAAAACTTGAAAATAACCAAACTAGTGATCATTGGAACAGTAGTGCTAGGAGTGCAGAAATTACAGCTCTTTCTCAAGATTCAAACTCCAGTGAAGGTTCAGGCATGTTATTTGATGCATATTCACTAGGCAAACAATCAGCTAATACCAAAGTTCCAAGGAACAACTTTGGTGATGTTGACTGGCGTTCCTCTGGTCAACATGGTAACACAGATTATGATTTGCGGGCTGGAACTTCTCACAATCAACCAATGCCATATCAGCAAGCATCAAACTCTTACCAAAAGTCTGAACCATTTTCACAGTTGAACAAAAGTATCCAGAATATGTTTGGTTCCAGCCAGATGTTGCCACAAATTCAACCAGAGATAAGTTCCTATACTACATCTAGAAGTAGTGCTGATGATAAAGCATACCCAGGGCAGACATCCCATACTGCAAGAAGTTATAGTTCAGGAAGTTCTCTGTCAGCTGCAAGTCGACAACAGTCCGGTCCAGCCCAGGGAAATGTACATAACCTGATTAAAGACTTAGATTTTTCCAACTTAAAGAATATCTTAGCAAATTTCCAGTCACCACAAAGTTCTCAAGATGACCAGAATAGACAGACCAGTACACCATGGCAACAGGGCACAGCAGATGATAGTGGTAAGTATTACAATATCTGGGAATTTTGTTGGTTTGCTGAGCCACTTACTAATTATTTCATTGGTTCCAAAAATGTTTTTTTAAGAAATCGTTTATGTACACAAAAATAAATGATTTCACAGTACATACTATGATATATATTTCGTTTTTTGAAATGATAAGCTATATTTTTCTCTCATATGAAATGTTTTTTTATGATCAAGTTATTTTTCAGGTTCCTACATGTATGTATTTGTTGTAAGCAAAAAGTAGACATAACTTATTTTGTTTAATCATCAATAAAATTTCCTCCAGCATTAGTCGTTCAACCAATTTTTTATTTTTATTTTACTTAGACAAAACGTCTGCCACAATTTCCCAAGAATCAAAGGCAGAAGATAGGAGTGATGAGCCTACACAAGATGACACTGTTGATTTGAATGTGGCGCCTTTGACTGCTATACCTGGATTTGGAGATATCCCAGGACTAGATGTGAAGACTGGTAAGAAGGAAAGAGGTGGTAATAAAAATAAAGATGAAGATGATAATAGTAACACTGGTGGAAACTTTGACTTTTGGTTTACAAGAAAAAGTATAGCGGGCAGATCAAGAAGAAGTTCATCCGAGGACAGTAGAGGAGAAACTAAGGATAATGGTGCTTACAGAAGTCAGACTGTGAAAGATAGGAGAGTGTCAGAACCTAGGAAAGACAGTGCTCCATCTACTCCTACAGATAAGATAAGATATGATGATGACTTTAATGATGAAATGACACCATTACCAAACATATCGTATCAGTCAGCATTATTGGAATCCATGGAACAATCTGCCTTGCAAGTTAGAACAGAGGATTATGATATATATGAAGACACTCCAACTAAATCATGGGGTACAGATAATGAAAGAAAGCGAACAAACAGTGCTGTCTTGGAAGATTCACCAATAGCAAAACAACAAAAGACAGATGAGTCTGGAACAGAAGGTTCTGGAGTAGATGTCAGTGATGATGAAGATGATGATGATGAGGAAGGTGGTCTTGTAATTGATTTGTCACCTGTAGAGAATCCTTCTGACAATGTGAGTGAAAGATTTGTTTCATGTTTAAATTTTCCGCCTCTGCATTCTCACTTTCTAAGAAATCTACAAATGTATTTCCTAATTCTGCTTGCTAAAAATTGTAATACGAAATTGTTTATTACTTAAGGTTTCTAATGGCTGTGTTGTTTTCAAGGGTACTTATGTCAACATGTGTAGTAGTATTTTACTGTTATATGAATGTAATCTAATAATTATGCTATTGTTTCAGTCAATTATCCATACACCAGCCTCTGAAACATCGAACTCTCAGAAAAGAGAAGGTGATGTTACAGAAAAAGGCAATAGTGTAAGTTGAATTAACTTAGCATATCATACTTAACTTTCTTAAAATGTATCTAAAAATAGCTTCTAGAAGGTACAATATGTCTGAAAACAACAAACACATATATGTATACTTTATTTGGAATACTAACTTATAAACATATGAAAGCATCCACTGGAGATAAAACCTGGTATGTTTATATAAAATGTTGCCTTATATACATGTAATAAGGTTAATACTAACTTACATTTATACAAGAGATGCTTTTCACAGAGTGGAAGTTTAAACACCACATGTACCAACAAACAGTGAATTGTGTTATAATGTTTGCAAAGCCATGTTTAACAGTTTTAGACAAAGATCATTCCATACAGCATTTATTTCAATCACTGAAGTTTTTATTTTACAGTCAAAAGATGGTGTCATAAACGAAGAAATAGTTCTAACTGGTGACGAGGGGTCCGTTTCAAAGACCCAGGATGAAATGACATCAATGATTGAAAAAAGTCGTAAGAACATGGTGATCAAACTGAAGGGTGAGACTAAGAAAGTGAATCCTAAGACTGGAAAAACATATGATGAGAATCCAAAAGGTTCAGCGATACAGGTTGTTGGACAGAGGCCAGTCTCAACAGAGAACAGAAGTTTATCAGGTACAGGACGGTCTTCACCAATCCTAACTTTGAGCGGAGGTGTGGCCCGGTCTCCATCACCCGTCACCATTGGGTCCCTGGTTCGCTCTGTCCCTTTGGCTCTCCCCATGAGTCGACCCATACCTCATCCAACCACACCGGGTAATTACATTCCAACGGTAGGTTCATATGTACATCCCTATACAGGACAAGCAATAACTTACGGTAGCAATGCTCCTGGGCAACAACCATTGGCAACACAGGTAGAGGGTGAATCTTTACAGGGGCCACAGCACAATTTGCTTCAGGTTTCTCAAAGAAGTTTTGATGATACAAAAGGAACCAAGACCAAGAAGGATAAAAGTGCACATGCATCTAACAGCGACATTTCTCAAGCTGGTATGTCCATTCAAACAATTGGACAGCATAACAGTTCCACAGCTACTGGCAGTGCTAAGAGATCAAAATCATCCTCAGACAAAACTTCTGTATCAGTTTCAGGGAAGAAGGGATCAATTAAAAAGAGGTCTCAAATTGATCAACATTCAGATCATGAGGTGAAAAAGATGAAACTAGAGCCAGAAACAAAGAATATAGAAAGGCATGATAGTGATAACAAAAACTTTGGTTCTCGTATTCTTGAAACTTTGGACCAAGTGAAAAGTGCTAATAAAAGTCCACAGAAAGAAACAGAAAGAAGCAAAAAGGAAGAAACTAAAACTGTAATAAAAACTAAATCAAAACCAAGTGAGGATATAGTTGTAGTAATGGGTTCTGATGAATCAGAACTGGAAGACGGTGAAATCTCAGATGACTCAGACACTGATGATGTTCCACAACCTCGGATAGACACAAGAGTGGTTCATGATTCAGCATACAGAAGACAGGATGATATGGACCCAAGATACAATAATGATATGGACCCAAGATACAATAATTACAACTACCAGTCACCAACTAAATACAATTATAACTCGCCTCCCAATAGGTATGACTCCCCAAAACGAATTGTTAACTTCAGAGGCAACTATCCTTCACAAATGCCACCCGTAGATGGGGGAAAGTTTACTGCAGCAAGATATGTAGGAGCCGATTGGGCAGACTTTATTGAAAACCCAACAGTTAGAGTGGAAGAGAGAATCAGAGCAACAAATATTCAATCTCCCTCACTGAACACTGGGAGAGGTAACTCACAGGATGAATCAGACCTTTTATCCAAGTCAGTTGCTTCTATCAATAAATCTAAACAGAAAATTGTTGCACAAAGTCAAGTTAAAACATTAGGGGAATGGCTGAAAATTGAGCTTGAAACAGACAACATACAGCCATTAGCAGATATAGTACCATATTCATTTGATACTGATTTATCTGGAATCTCAAAGACAAAACGTAGAAAAATAAGGCTTAAGGTAAAGAACATTATTGGACAAGAAGGGGTTAAAAGGGCAAAAGTGGAGCAAGAAAAGGCAGAGATGGGTTGGCACCAAGAAATTGAAAAACAACCCTCAAACCCAAGTTATTTGCCAGAAGTGCATAACGATGAGCTAGAGGGGGAGTTAAAACTATTAAGTGAGGCTACAGAACTAGTGAAAAGAAGGGTCATGCATCTTGAACAAAATTCCTACAGACCAGCAATGCCAGGGACATCATTCGCTGAAGACAGAATGGGTATAATGAATGGTAAAAGGTTAATTATAGCTATGACATTGGTAGAGAGTGAAATGAAACAGTTATTATACCGAACTTGTTACTACGGTTATCCCCATAGACGTGTGCCTGAAGAATTACTTCTAAGCAAAGAACATAACACATTTAAAATTTATGAGGAAGATGTCTTTTTGATACTCATGATGCCAATCTCAGCAAAGCCTTATGCCAAACTCTTACAATTAAAAACGTATTTAGAAGAACTTTATACAAGACTAGCTCAAGCTACAGCTGATGTGGAGAAGGAAGCAGTTAAACAGGAAATTGTGTGTGAACATGGACAGCGTCAGTCACTGCTACGTTCCTTCACTGGCTATCTGAATAAAAAGCGTATACAGAAAATACAAGAGACTGCAGATAAGTATACTCTGGTGTTTGAACATTTCAAGGCCCTGACCCCGCCACCACCTGCTGCCCTGTTAAAACACATCAGAACTACACAGATGGACCTTAGACAACATCTTATACTTGCTAAACAATACCTGGTAGGTAACATGTGTACAAACCATACCTTTGTTAAAGTTAGTACTACCATGTCAATCCATAGTTTAGAAAGTAGGTCAAGGCTTTAAACATTACATCAATATGTTTAAGTTTTAAAAACATACTCATGATTAAACACAAGACCATGCTGTACCAGATATTAATTTCAATTCCATTAGAAGTATTCCATTTTCTTAATATTACAAAACTATTTTGTTATTTCAAGTTTTGTTGTCTATAAGCAGAGGATGAAATTGTCTGAGATTTTACTGCTAGCTATAGACGTTTTACATATACAGCCAAACAAGGCTATGTAAATGATCAGGTAAATTGGATTTAACCTTATATCAATAATGTTCTCATCTTTTTTTGTGTTACATGTATATGTTTTCCTGTAGTAAGAATAAAATAATTGTACTTTCTCCTGCAGGCTATGGATGAAGCAAAGAAAGGCCAGACATCAGTGTGATTATTTGCTTGGAGACCATGGTGATTAATTAGTGATTCTAGAGGACGACTGAGATGTAATGTCAGAAGTACAAGTGTTACAGTCTAGTTGTGGAAATATGATGTTGGTGCTCTTTAGACAATATGTATAGAGTGTGAGTGTAGTTCAATTTGTGAACACAGACTCCTTGTCAACTACAGTCATTTAGAAGTGTCTGCTTGTTACCACTAATATTGCATTGAAAATACACTAAAATGAATGTAGCCCTTGTCTATCTATTTGGATTAATTATACGGATCATGAGACCAAACACTGCTTGCTGTAGCTACAGATTTTAATATTATTACAGATACTTGTAGTAACCAGTGTCATGCCCGCTGAATTTTGCTTTTGCAAGTTTTGGCAGCAAATCTGTCCTCTTTTTGTTCCCTTTAAAACAAGACAATATTTTGAATATTGAAATGTAAAAACTTGTTCACATAAAGCTTTCCTCCCAA
>ENA-OREC01002571-OREC01002571.1-marine-metagenome-genome-assembly--contig:-NODE-2571-length-10083-cov-13.086548_pt1 | contig 10083 bp, 6 predicted proteins | sample MGYA00248626_ERZ508543 | MGnify/ENA primary metagenome ERZ508543 (study PRJEB26211, sample SAMN05518279) | marine metagenome | isolation source: Puget Sound, Washington, USA | host: Bankia setacea...
GTGTGATTCCTGCCCACTAGTGTTGCTTTATAGGTGTGATTCCTGCCCACTAGTGTTGCTTTATAGGTGTGAGTCTCACTAGTGTTGCTTTATTTGTGTGATTCCTGCCCACTAGTGTTGCTTTATATGTGTGATTCCTGCCCACTAGTGTTGCTTTATAGGTGTGATTCCTGCCCACTAGTGTTGCTTTATAGGTGTGGTTCCTGCTCCCTAGTGTTGCTTTATAGGTGTGATTCCTGCCCACTAGTGTTGCTTTATAGGTGTGATTCCTGCCCACTAGTGTTGCTTTATAGGTGTGAGTCTCACTAGTGTTGCTTTATAGGTGTGATTCCTGAAATTTAAACTTACCCGGATTTTGAAATGAAACCACAAAGCTCTAGTTTGAATGTGTTTCTATTTTACAAAATATCCAATTGTACACCATGACAATGTATGTAGTTATTTCTAAGTACAGTAATACACAGTTTCGTTGCCTTAATTCATGTGTTAGAAGAGTTGTTTCACTCCTTTCGTCTCGCTATATAAATAAATGAAATGAATGTTAATGACTTTAAACATGAATTAACCTAATTTAAGGACACTTTTAAGAGTTTTAGCGGCTGTTTATGATACTTAAACACCATTTGCAAATAGTTGCTCTACGAGTTTTGTATAATTACAACGTTTACTGGCTAACCTGTCCCACGCGTATGTAAAACATTGAATACTAAACACATCGTATATATCAGTTTATTACATCACACGTTAATATCAATCAAACAAAATAAGCCGACAGACAGTTATGAAACTAATCTCCAACGTATGGCATAAGTTTTATTTTTTCGAACGTTTTATTTTATGTTTAAAACAATGAAATATCTTGATCGAAATGAATTAAATATAATTATATCAGAAATATTATGCTGAAAAACGTATGCGCGTCAGATCAAACAGTTTGTTACAAAAAAGGATATGTGTCACTGAAAATGATTTGACATTTGGAGGTGAAATATTATCTTTCTCGTCCAATGTACTGCTGTGTATGGAAAGCATTGTTTTACAAGAAAATACGTAAAAACACGAGAAAGCCGTGAACATTTGTGTACAATATACATCAATACATATGTAACGAAAAGAAGGACTGATATTGTTTGATGTGTGCATACGGGCAAGACAATAGATGAAATAAATGAGAACATTGTGCTGTAGTCACTAAAAGAAGATCGTCCAGTGTAAGTTTGTGTATATGTAAGACATAAGGCCGAACACAATATAAGACGGTTTAAAACACTGGTCATCTGGATAATAGGTTACTGGTCAAGCGTGTGTAATAAACCAGAGAAGGACAGTATGGCAGGTGTAATCATGACAATTGAGCATTGTAAACTTGTATATCAGCATACCGACAAACGAAAAGAAAGCTTTTGATACATAAGTCTGGGTGTTGGCCTCATAACAACAGGCGTCTCTTCCTTGAAGTGAGAACACGTTAATTTGACTATCTACAACATTGAACTCGTCTTTTACAGAGCCTACGATAAGAGGTCGAGTGTCGGCTGCGTTTGGTCGGGGGACAAAAGTAGTCCGTGAGAACGCTTTACCAGGCGGAAGAATGTATAACGTAGAAGTGTTAGTTGTCATTGACTACGGACTTTACGAGAGGTAAGGAAAAGCCCAATAATTGCAATTTAGACCTGATGTGATCGTATTAAACAAGGATGGAATTGAGAGCTGGTGCAAATACGTTATATGTTATCTGAGAACACGACGTTTCGAAACATTCAGTCGACTGTGTTTTGCTTGGTTCGGATTATCGAAACGTGTGGCTTTTACACTATTCTTTCACTTATTTCTCCATTTCTTCATCTGTTTATAAGATAAATTGTTAGAAATATAGAAAGGCTTCGAGACGTATCAGCAAACGGTCATATATGCTTCATTGTCCATTACAGTTACATCTGTTTAGCTCGAATCCACATTACTTCATTAATGTACATCGCAAAGGTCTAAGCTACAATTAACGGCTAATTAAGTGTAGCTTGTTAATTGTAATTAATGGTCAATGCTTGTTTACGGACACGGACATTTATCGTTCGTATTTGGTCACTGTAAAGTTGACGAGGTTATAAAGCGAGCCTATCTCTCCGATGAATTGACCAATGGTTGACATTGGATATCTAATTATAACCATCCTTGAGAGATGATTGGTCAGTTGGTTCAAATGGCTGTTGTGAACATTTAATTTGACTTTTTCGAGTAAACAAGTATGAATGAACTAGTATACAGTACCGTTAGTTACACGTGACAGTTAGTATATTATTAATAACTGTTGAAAAAGTATATGTTATATAAATAGTGCACGATGAGTAATATGTTATTGTTGAGACAATGATTTACATCAGTATAATATATGTGTTTACTTTTGATAGCTGTTATTTTGATATACTGTTTGTTGTATAGGATATTTATTACCCACCCTTCTGAACTTAATATCAACCTCTTCATATTGTTACTTGTTCAGTAGTAATTCATCTCACTCGACATATACACAACAGTTTAAACGCCGTAAATTACCGTTAATTAGTTATTATATATATATATGACATGTGACGCGGTGAGACACGTTGTTGAAGGGTTGGCGTAACTAGGATGGTTGAATTATAGATGTATGTCAAGTCCAAAATGGAAACAAGTAAACAGGTGTTGCTCGCAGTCTAACACAATAGGTTTTAGTCATTTCAATATAGAATATTTACAAAGTCGTCGCACAGTACTCATCCATCGTTATATGATTACGATTTAGAGACGTGGACATTAAAAATCTGATCGGTCGTTAAAACAAAACAAAATGACACTTCAAAGCAGTTCACATACAGAAAGTTAGCCTATTCCATAACTCCACAGTAATCATTAGGATTTGGAGAATTCGAGTCTAGAGTTTTAGTTTTGGGGAAGCCTAAAGCTCTCGTATACATTCTAGAGTTTTAGTTTGGGGGAAGCCTAAAGCTCTCGTATACATTCTAGAGTTTTAGTTTTGGGGAAGCCTAAAGCTCTCGTATACATTCTAGAGTTTTAGTTTTGGAGAAGCTTAAAGCTCTCGTATATATTCTATAGATTTAGTTTTGGGGAAGCCTAAAGCTCTCGTATACATTCTAGAGTTTTAGTTTTGGGGAAGCCTAAAGCTCTCGTATACATTCTAGAGTTTTAGTTTTGGGGAAGCTTAAAGCTCTCGTATACATTCTAGAGTTTTATTTTTGTGGAAGCCTAAAGCTCTCGTATACATTCTAGAGTTTTAGTCTTGGGGAAGCCTAAAGCTCTCGTATACACTCTAGAGTTTTAGTTTTGGGGAAGCTTAAAGCTCTCGTATTCATTCTATAGTTTTAGTTTTGGGGAAGCCTAAAGCTCTCGTATATATTCTAGAGTTTTAGTTTTGGGGAAGCTTAAAGCTCCCGTATACATTCTAGAGTTTTAGTTTTGGGGAAGCCTAAAGCTCTCGTATACATTCTAAGAAACAAAGTTGCTTAACAATAAGTATTGAGCATTTAGGCTAAACTTAGATGTCCAGCATTGCAAATAAACAGTGTCAACAGACTAGTTATAAACCAAGAAGAAATGCGTTTAACAACAGTTTATCTTCATCTAGTTAAATATATTGTGTAATCATTTGCTAATATAAATTGTATACAATGAAAGCAATATAATACTTATAAACCTATATTTCAAGGTTCTACAAAGCCAGCAATCAGGGTACAGAGACAGCGAAAGATAACGAGGCAAAATATAATCTAAAGAAATATTTCTCCCATGTGTTTAATGGGGTAGATATGCTGTATAAAACCATAGATGACCCGGACTTCACTGTCAGTGTCGCCGTGTCAGGCTTCGTTATTGCTGATGTAAGTATAAATATATCAACACATAGAAATACGAGTATCAGTTAAACAATACCAGGGAATAAACTACATGTATTTAAACTCGTTTTCAAAATATCAGAAAGCTAAAACAAGGACTATATCTTGTCATCAGAAATTGAAATTAAGCAATGATCTCTGATATACAATTTACATGCAATCTTAGTTAGGTTAAAACGTTATTGTGTGTACAATGTATGTAAAGGTAATTGTGTTATTTGTAAGCTCTTTACAGTTTTGTTTGTGATTTAGACAACACAACTATACGCGTTTAACGATACGATGTGTTGTGTTATGGATATACTTTTTTCACCATCACCCATCAGTTGTACCATTCAATTTAAAATGTTCTTCCAGCGCCCTGATTCTTCCTATTGGACTACCCCACATATTAACAGAGTCAGAGAAGGCCGCCATGAGCTACTTGTATCCATACCTCTAGATGAACTTTTCAGATGGAGTCTTTCAGCTAACAACATCCCTGAAAACGACCACATTATGTTGTTTACCGAGTATGTTTAATTTATTCATGAATTACCAAGTATATAATCACATCCACATAATCCATACTATACTTAAATGTTAACATGTAAAATGACTATCTGTACTCCATCAGCAACAGAAATTCGCATATATCCAATCCAGATCATAACGTGAACTTTAAGAAAAAGTGTGCAATATTTATATGTTCTATAAATATAGTTTATGCAAATCGGCAACCTTAATGCGTACACCATTTTTACTGATAAAGCTGGTTAATTTTGCATACTGTGTAATGTATGTTGTTGAAATGTTTCAGTTACGATCTCTACTCAACAGACAGTGGGTCAAAGGATCTAAGAACAGCAGGTAGGTTCAATTTCTAAAAATAGATATTTGGTCCATTTCATATTCTACGGTTTTGCACACGTCACACATTATGTCAACAAAGAACATCGCCTCACAATGAGTACATATGTACACACGTCTGTAATCAACATGTTTGTCCAAATAATTGAAACGTTAAATATTCAGTTATATCAGTACATCTGAATGTAAATTTACCATTATCTTTCAATGCCTACAGTGTACATGGTATCTAAACGTATATAGTATTTCCTTCCTTCCTTAACCCCTGTATGTATGTTTACTCCAGGATATGCCCGTGTGTCTAGTGTGTGTAGTATAGACAGTGTATCAGTTGTAGAAGATCATGGTGGATTCCAAAGCATCAATGCAGCAGCTCATGAGCTTGGACACGCGTAAGTATTGGAAACAAATGATCTCTAAATAATGACATCTTATGCAAATTAGCCTCTTTTGTATGTGTATATAACATCACTTCTATTCATAAACACGTCTTATACAAGTTCTGACGGAAGCTATGATATTGTTTGAATGTGTGAATAACACAAACTCACAACAAATAAGTATGTGAACGAATTAATACCAAATTGTCGCTGTGTGTGGCAACAATAATTTCCATCATTGTTTAAGTGAAGAAGTAGACAGCTACTTGCAAACGACCTTGACTTATATGAAATATCAACCTTCTTTTCTAGACTCGGCAGTCGTCATGATGGTCGACTTAATTCCTGTAACCCCAGTGATCAGTTCATCATGACAGCTCACGGTGGTTTCGAGACAGAGAGGAACAAACACAACCCATGGAGATTCTCTAAATGTTCTATCGACTATTTCAAACAGTATATCAACACACTGTAAGTACATAGTAGTTCTCATGGGACATTATGTAAAGATTAGTCTTTTCATGTTCAAAATGTACTTATTCGAACTGGCGTCACGTTGACAAATAATACAAAAATGTAAACAAGGTCGATTAGCTATAGTCCTCGTTTTCTTGCAATAAAGTATATCCTGATTTTACCTTATGGTGAGTTCAGATTGAAGGATATTTAGTACATTTTGCCTTCAAGGATAATGTGCTAATTCTACCAAACTGATTTAATGAATATATTTTATCACGTGACTAACCTCGTTTGGATGTAGTTTAACCATTTCGAATACACGTTTAGTACAACTCTAATCCGGAAATAGATAAACGCTGGATAAACATAAGTTAATGTGGGTTACATGAGGACTAAAATGTCACGTGATAACAACAGTACTACGCACGTTGTCAATTTTAGTACAAACATGTACGTAACCTGTTCGGGAAGATAAATAAAGGTCGCAAAGGGCTTGCTAAATAACGCTTCTTAAATAGCTTATACCAATATGACAACTCATCTAGGATGCTGTATATAACACATATTGTTCGAAGGCTCAGTAGTAACCAAAGTACTAACCGTTTATGCCTTCCTTCTACAGTCCTCGAAGCAATTGTCTCACTGACCCGGTTGATATATTTGACCGCGCAGAGTTCTTACATTATGTCCAGACGTACCCAGGACAGGATTATACGCCTAACCAGCAATGTCAGGATATTCTAGGACTGGACTCTTACTATGGATGGGTGAGTTATCTGACGCAAAATTGTCCTTAATGACCTTTTGTAACTCACTCACGTGATTTTGGCGTATTAAACCTAACGAAGACAATAGCAAACTGTGAATTATGTGTACTAATTTAGAGAATCCGTGGTGACAGTTGAACTTGATAAAGTAAGTGTGTTATAATGTGGGTTGTCAGTCTGTGTGTTAATAGTTGCTAGAGTATACGTCATGTCCGGTCATTGGTCCAATAGGATAGCGTATACATGTACATGTTCACTTACGCACTTAAAAGGTCATCGTACTTCAAGCAAGTTTTTTTCCAACTTTTTGAAGTTTCCTTAAGCATCACTTCATATGTCTAGGATACTGGCTAACTCTTTAACTGTTAACAACATATCATACATTATTTTACAGGGACCCGAGTTAGGTATGTTTGACAGTATATGTACAGAGATGTCATGCAAAGTCCCCGGAAGTGGAAGGTCGTACAGAATATACAAAGCTGCCACCGGAACCTCGTGTGGAGACAAAAAGGTAAACAACATCATTTACATTAAATTACTAATTACGTGTAGCGTCATGTGTTAGTTGTGTTATTGTCACATTTGTACACATACGTTGGTGTAGCCGCCGTGAAAGCTGGGAACCTAAAGTAATTCAGATTGTATTTTCTTGATACCATTTAAATACCAAGTGCTTAATTAATTGCTAGTCAGTTTAAATTTAAAACGTTGCAGGTGAATATTGAATTCTATTTGCCATCGATAATTATATTCTAAACTGTTCATTCATCAATCCGTCTGGTTAATTGGTATTGATGTCTCTGTTATTTCTCTTTCAGTGGTGTATTGAAGGACAGTGTAGATTCGAGGACAAGGCGCCTACAAAAGATAGTAAGTTTGTTACCTTCGGAAACCACGTTTGTACATTAATGTCACAATGTCATATTAAAGTCATATTTGAACTGTTTTGAGTTAATTACTGTAGGAGAAATGAATGATTAGATGGATGTTCGATAAGTGTATCATTATAGCTGTTCTAACATAGCATATCGTGATAAAATATATCTTTAAGCGATCCATCATTTGCTTCTGGTGTGTAATGTTGGCAATGTGATCTGCAGTCGTTGTACATATTGAACGTGTTATATACACTATAGTACAGCCAAATTATGTTCGACACTCAACTCCCTTTGTAAACCATGTATCAATGTATGTCTTGCTTAACATTTTAAATAGAGATCCACGATTCACAAGTTTGATTTCTATCAGTCTAACGATGAATGAGTTTGGATAAAAATAACTAAACATGAAGATTTTAACCATATTTTTAATTTCTGCTTCCAGCTCAATGTGTGTTTGGTGACATCCAGAGGCGGTTTGGCAGCAACAAGTCGTGCAGAGAGTACATGTTGGAGAACCCTATGCGATGTTATGACAGCTTCTATCGTACCAGATGTTGTGATACATGTGACAGACTTAACACAGGAGTTAGAGGTAAGGCGAAACCTTAAATAATTTGTAACATAAATGTAAAAAACGACAACATAAAAATACAACCAAACGGGTATAAGTAGTTGACATTTAGTAATCTACATCTAGATTTTACTAGTATCGCCGTTGTAACTTGTGGTAAAGCATCCAGATAATTGGTAAAATATATGATGGTGTATGCACTGTTAAAGATGTTCTCAAAGCATTCAAGATAAATCGACGGTACATAACTTGTTACTAACAGAAAGCTCAGCAACGATATACAAATCATTTTTAGATGGATTACTCCCTCTTTTAAATTGTGTTTTAATCTGAACACGAGTATTTGTTGACAGCCAAGAGTTATGTGGAACAATAAAACATCGAACCAATTGTTAAACACCCTTCTACAGGTCATTGACACAAGTTCGGCCATCTCAAACCACATATACCGATCAACCATATTAGCCATAAACAGCTCATCGACGACGTAATATTCAAACAGCTTCATTAAATTAGTATTGTTAATAGTTACTTTGAACCATAGCCTAACGTGTCCTACTAGTTTTCTCGGTCTGGTACATCGGAAGAATGATCGTGCTAATTATAAGTACATAATGGTTATCAGCGTTGTCTGGTTCAGTAGGGCAGTGGTTTATACTGTCCGTGATGTAACGTGTCACGGGATCAAAGACATATTGACGAGGCATGACATTATGCTTTGTTACATGCCAATAAACGATAACATAGCCAGTTACTGATTTGAAAGATTCAGTAAGTTGTTTGGACATGCCCTAGTTCTCATGAAGAATTGATAATTGGATAGTCTGTCATCGTAATTGAAGAGATCGTTCATTGAAGACTGTGACAACGGCATAACTTTAAGGCTGTGTCAAGCAAACACAGTTTAAGGAGCAACGTCTTGAAACAATCTGACCGGGAAATGTTACATGTAAGCTCTGTATCCTGGTTGTGTAATATCGGTTCCCTACGCCTCAACAAACAACACTTTTTAAGCAGCAAAGAAACGTGGAACATCTGAAGAGCTATATAATTCCTTGTTTATTGTTACTTTGTTTCGGCTGTCAATGCTTAAAAGGAGGAAAGGTGCCAAATCATCTTTTAAACAATCCCATCCATTCTTATTGAACAAAATGTTGACATGAATGTTGTCGAAAAGTATTGTTTTGACAGGCTATGTTCATTTACAAAGTCGGAAGTCGTCGGTTATTGTCATGTTTACCACGTTCGTCGGACCTTAGTTTTGAAAAAAAGCTAATCACGATTTTGCCACCAAAGGTTAAAGACCACCTATCATATTTAAATGGGTGAGAGCAAGTGTTCGTTTTGCTAAATTTGATTGTTATGTCGTATTTTACAGCCTGTGAATATGGCGATAAGTTCCTCAACTGTCGACGGTCCGGTTGTTGGGACCCCGGATATGCACGTGATTGTTGCAGCACGTGCGGTCTAGCCCCTCCACCTGTGATCAGACCAGTGGATCCAGTTACCACCAGAACGCCACCTACGTTTAGACCGCCAACGAGTAGACCACAAACAAGCAGACCTCAAACTAACAGACCACCCGTGCGACCTTCTTCACGACCGGTATTTTTAAACACACCTTTAGAACACCTCGCATTATATTATAAACTGACTTACAGTACGACTGAAGGCAAATACATTTAAGTCGGTTTTGTGAACAACCACTTCATCATACTACTTCGTGTGTACGAGAAGTACGAGAAGTAATCGTTTACGATCTAGTTAATTATCAATAAACATCGAAATAACTAATGTACACGATCTATGTATATAGTGAGTAACATAATTGTCATGATCATAAGTTGCTGACATAATTACTCATAGACATGAATAACAAATAATTGACACGTGTGATGAATGCCTTTACACAGAATGACAGAATGGTACAACCTGATAATATAACGTGTTAACAATATTGCTGTCTAATAACATGTCAATGAAATGGATTATGACGACACTTGGTTTGTTTTGTGTTTTCAGCCTGTCACAAGACGACCAACAACGATTACAGGTGGGTAAATTTTACGGGAAATTATCTGGGACTTTTTGTTAATCATCGTCAACATTTGTTGTTGTTGTTTTTCATTCACGGCCGACAATATCAATCCCTCTGAATTATGCGTCATAGTTTGACAAAAAAGATTTTTATGCACTCACGGCCGACAATCGTGTGGCACATGATACTCACGGCCGACAATTGTGTGACACATGATACTCACGGCCAACAGTTGTGGGGCACAT
>ENA-OREC01002572-OREC01002572.1-marine-metagenome-genome-assembly--contig:-NODE-2572-length-10081-cov-14.466513_pt1 | contig 10081 bp, 5 predicted proteins | sample MGYA00248626_ERZ508543 | MGnify/ENA primary metagenome ERZ508543 (study PRJEB26211, sample SAMN05518279) | marine metagenome | isolation source: Puget Sound, Washington, USA | host: Bankia setacea...
GGCCTTTGATGGGGCTCGAACTCACGACTGACAGGTATCCACCGATCACGAGTCAGACGCGCTACCCACTGCGCCACCCCACATGTCACCATAGTTATTAAGTATATCTTGTCCTGTAATAGTGATATTTGTCAAGGTATAATTTGATAACTGCAAAAGACTTTATCTGCAAATAGCAAATCAAAAGCACCGTTACAAAGATCAAGTGCAGTGAAACATTGTTAAACTTCATATAGTATAAATATAATACCGGAAAACTATGTCAAGTAGTAAAGCATGTAGGACCAGATAGTAGAGTGTTGTCTTCATCTGTTATCTATGTAATTGTTAATAGATCCACTAAATGGTTCCAAGTTCTTACAACAAAGGAATATAGTACACATCTCATTAAATATGAACACTTCAACTTTTCTTTTGAGGCAGACATACGTTATAGATACTGTTTATTGAAACAAAACTATTTGAACGTTCTGCTGTTTCAGTGAAATACTTTTGTCTCAAGTCTTTGTTTTTACTTCTGTTTAAATGTTTGCTGTAGACATGAAAATATTTACAATACTGCATCATTTAGTTCAGTTCTAAATATTTTGTTTATTTAGAAAGTATTTTATTTTCCCATTTTGCAACTATGAAATGCTTTTGAAACATAGCATTTCTTGAAAGATGTATTAAAACTCAAAAACTCTCTTTTTTATGATAGTTATTTATTGTAACGTAATAATATTTAAAACTGTTGTGTTTGTAAATCTCTTACATATGATATGCCACATGTTCAATGTTATTTTACTAATAAAGTACGTTGTTTTCATCTGTTGCTGTTGCTATGGTGTTATGTAACACTTCATATAACTTGTACGTTTTCTTCCTGTTAGTTGATTGGGGTAGGTATAGAGATCAGTGGGGTGGGATCATACGGGTGGGGGAGGGGAGGGATTTGAAACAAGCCTTTGTATCCCCAGTTTTATTATCATCATCAGCTGTTTTAGTTAAGTTGGAGTATGTAATGTATTTAACCATTCATAGACAGCTGTAAGCCTCTCAAAGGGGATGTGGTGCTTGAAGAAATCACCGAGTCTAGTCACGATCAAATCAAACGGTAAAATTTATATGTGATTTTTACCTTTAATCTCTAACGGAATTTGTTAAATAAGTCTTTTTCAAATCATGTTAATCAAGATTTTCATGTAAAGAATAAGTGCATCAAAATTTCATCGATAATAATAAAGACTGGAACTCGTTATAATTGGAAATGCCAAAGACATGTTTGATTGTTTGTGTGGTACGTATCAGTGGTGACTTATTTGTTATTATTATGTGTTTTTTATTCTGGTGACTTTTCAAGAATTCGTTTTATTTAGTTTTAGTACAAATTACCAATTTAAAATAATAGTATCACAGATTAAAGCGATATCATGCCAGTACAGTTCGGTATGAAAAAAATATCTCAAAATACAAAAAAAATATACATAAAAGATACAAAGAAGACCTAGGTGATGAGCAGACAAAGTGTTTGTGGCTAAAAAAGCAAGATCTTTTGCTCATAATTCCAGCAACGAAAGGGAGTGAAGGAATTACTTATATCGTGTAATAAATGGTGTTTTATGAGAGTTTATGATCTTTGTGTATTACCACTGATTACAGGAATCTATAGATGCACATTCCAAGCTATATATTGTTCATAGTAAATACTTAGATTGGGGTGTAAGCAAAACTGTTCTAATTAAGTTTTGTTGGAATAAGAAGCAGATTGAATGTGTTAGTGTGTACTCTCAGATTTTGGGTATTGTATGCAGTAACGATGTAAATCTGTATCGAAAACTGAGGTATTTAGGTTGTTTTAGGTTGAGTCTATATGTTAAGGTACACCTAGGATTGATGCAGAACCATTTTATATACACATGGAATAGAAAAAATGTAAGTTCTATTAGTCTTCAATTTTAACCCAAACTTGTCTTCAAACCAGTTTTATCTGTTTGTGTAAAATGAAGAGTTTTGTTTTAATTGTTGATATACCTTGCATTATTTACTTCAAGGCTCCATGCAAAGCTACACTAACTTCACATTAAATCAAAAGGGACTTACCTCTTACTTGCATTTTGTGTCATCAAAAAAAGTGAGCAAATTATGGTTATTACTTCCCTTTAATAACGATGATAGTAAGCAGCTTTCTTGGCAAGTGGAAGGGCCATTGACGGAGTTAAATCCAGATGATATAGCCGCTGGAAGCCACACAGATTTTATTATCTAATTCACAAGTTTATAATTTAATTCACAGCTTTCATAATTTAATTCTCCCATCTACATTAACACAAACTTTTTAGAATATAACTAGAAACAGTAATGTACCTGAGATAGTAGACTCTTCATTAGGCTGTGATGATGGGTAAGAAGAGAATGGTTGAAGGTTTGGTTCAAAGTGTTGCAAATCAAAATGAAGTGAATTGGTGTGAAGATATTGGATTATTGTTATAACATGTGATGGATAACAAAGGGATATAAGCCTGGAAGGATGAATAGATTTATAATAGCAATACAGGGATTATATAGGGTGCAAGGTAAATATATGAGAACAGTTTTGGATTTACTACAGTGTACCATGAGCATTTCTTACCATGTGCAAATAGTATATACAAGATTATGAGTCAGTTGCAGATACTCGATTTTGTCAGGAAAAGGTATCTTTCCAATTGACCGCATACATTTTAGTTTTGAAGAAACGTGTGTAATTTAAATTCCATTCAAATAAGTGCATGGTTTTATCCAATTCAGATGGTGTTTGACTTGCTGTTGAAATCTTCATCCTAGATATTCACAGCAAAGCAGAGTTCAGCACCATATAACCTTATTGCATAGAGGTGCTATCAAACCCAACTAACGCTATTTTCCTTGAACTAGAAAATGGAAAATTGGTAGATCTAACAGATAGAGTTAGTCAAGATGGGAAACAACTCCCTGTACTGAGACAATCTTCTATAGATGTTTGTAATTGCATTGATAGTTCAATTTAAAAAACTCCAACTTTTTATGTTTGATTGTTTGATATATTTGTTGATTCTGGGCACTTCAAAGGCTGGTGCTCGTATTCATTTAGCAGAGAAGATTAAGTAGTTATACTGTAGTGATTACATGAGAGCAGAGAGGTGGGGATTCCTAACTAGTCAGTGTAAATAGAAATAATGAATGTGTTTTTTGTGTGACCACATGACAAAAGAGAGTATGAGCACTGAATATGGACTAAGTATTGTGTTAGAACTGCATGAAGATCATTTCTAACTTGTTAATCAGGAGATAACTAGCCGAGTGTGATGTGCAGTGAAACTATGGAAACTGCTTCACTAAATCCAATAAAACTTTCCATGTACAATACTTACATCCTTATCAACAATATGAATACCTTTATTTTTTTATACACACATCTGTTAATGATCTGTTAATTTCGAAGATGTGTGTGTAAATTAAAGTACAGTGTACATTGTATTAAATGCATTAGTAAAAGAGGTTATGATAAAAGTAGTTCATGTTTGGGGTTGCTTTATTGCTGAGGCAAAGTGAAGATTGAAAACAAGCAGAACTTCTGTCAGCACATCAAGTGATCTTCATTGTAGGAGTTTTGTCTTAAGAAGCTATTGTCAAATAAAGTTATAGTTGTTATGGGTGAATTTCCTAAAAAAACGACATGTTTGTCATCCATGTGACCTGATTTGTTCGAGGACACGCAGTATTTTTATGACATACTTCCTCTTTTTGTAGTCCCATAGAAAGCTTGAGCTCTCTGTTTTTATTATCCTCTCAGTTCACAAACCACGACCTTAGGATTGTTGTGGTGTTCTTAGAAGATTTAGTGGGTGATTTTTCTGACAAGTGTGGTGCTGGAACCTATCTGAGTGCTTTAGCTTATTGATTCATTACACGATTCTGTCATGATTGTAAAACTTAGGGAATTACATATCACTCTCCATACCCTACCCTAATATTGGCAAACAGATTCTACCAAGTTGGTCTCACACAATCATGTCTACAATACTATGATGTTGTTTACACTGTTGTTCAATGCTGACAGATGTTTAATTCACAAAGTTTTGGGTAGAAATATTTTGTATGTTTAGTTCTTTGGTGTTTATTTTGTGTTTGTTAATTTGTAAAAAAAAATATAGGTATGAATGGATTTTAAGACTTCTCTTAGAACAATGTTTTTAATATAATATCAGTGAGGCTTTTGACATGGATTGAAATGTCAAACATAATATTATATAAACTCAACGTGTACTTTAATACATGAAACGTTATGAAGAATTAGAATTCCTTAGAAGTGTGCTATAATTAAATGTCGACATGAAAAACAAACTAAACAAAAGGACAGTCTTAAATTGTTCATGGTTCTGTTTTGTTGGAAAATTGTGAGAACCCTTTCGGCGAAGTTGATAGATGGATAAACTAAATACTAAGTACATGGAAGATTCGTAGAATTTGGCAGCAGCTTTTTCTGACAGATAGGAAATGACATTGATAAGTCTAGAGAAAGTATGTATAACGTCTCAGATTGTTTTTACATGTAGTAGTGAGACTGGTCATGGATCGGAGAAATGGTTTGAATGTTGACAAGCTCTTGAACAACCAGTGTCGTTCACCAACAATGGGATAATGCTTGTTCACTTCCAAATTCTTTGTGGAGACTTGTGATTTCATAAATGAACAGTAAACAAATAGCTGAACTGAAGCAGATTCGTAGATATAGTGAGAGAATAATAGAGACTTCAGAGAACAGGACACCCTTGTTTGATAGATTGGAGAAAGATTTATAGATGCTAACTTAGGGCCATATCATTATTCTAGAGGAGTACAGGGCAGAAAAAACATGGACAAGAACATCAAGCTTGACTTATAGCATCACAGAGATTATGTTAGCAGTGTGAGTCAGGTGAAACAAGAGCTCTATTAGATTGCTGTGTTGTAGTAATGGTGTTTACAAAAATATGAGGATCTCTTTTTCTGTTGTTTTAAGAAGTGAAAACATTGTGATTCCAATTGATGTTTAAAGCAAGCACTTCTGTTAAACTGGGATATATTTTCAAAGGCAAGTAAATTTAATGGTAAATGTTTGAGATTTTAATATCTAACTGTTTCTTTCTTGTAAAGAGTTCCTTCCATTTCTAAAGGAGAAAACAGTATAGGATAAGTAACTAAGATATTGCTTCTGTATTCTGATGATTTTGATATAAACATGTGTTGATATGGACATGTGACAAGAGAGTATAAAAGTGTGCGAAAAGGAACTCTCTTGTTAGTTTGTATCAATGAATTTTGTCACAAAAAGTATCAATGAATTATGTCACAAAAAGTATCAATGAATTTTGTCACAAAAAGTATCAATGAATTTTGTCACAAAAAGTATCAATGAATTTTGTCACAAAAAGTATCAATGAATTATGTCACAAGAGTATCAATGAATTATGTCACAAAAGTATCAATGAATTATGTCACAAAAGTATCAATGAATTATGTCACAAAAGTATCAATGAATTATGTCACAAGAGTATCAATGAATTATGTCACAAGAGTATCAATGAATTATGTCACAAGAGTATCATTGAATTATGTCACAAAAGTATCAATGAATTATGTCACAAAAGTATCAATGAATTATGTCACCAAAAGTATCAATGTATTATGTCACAAAAGTATCAATGAATTATGTCACAAAAGTATCAATGAATTATGTCACAAAAGTATCAATGAATTATGTCATCTTGTCAAGTATATAGTGTTATTGAGAGGATTATTATAGCTTGTGGTACAAGTTGGTAATGTGTGGCGTCTGGGTAGTATATCAGTTAATGGCATTGATTTTGTGAAACTGGCTGAATAAATTGAGACAACATGTCTTCTTTCTGGAGCTTAATGTTGGTGAAAAAAGTTGGATGACATGAAAAAGGCAGTGATGTCTAGCTGGATTAATGTATTTTATGATTGCAAACACAATGTAGTTACTTAAGCATTGATATTAACCTAAAAAGTGTTTGATAGCACACTGGGCTCTTGTCGGGCAAAAACTTGTTTGCAATTTTTAGCGCAAAAGCGTGACAGTTTAAATCTTGTTTAATAATGAAACAGATAAAACTACCCTACATTCACCTTTCACATTGTGCTATTATGTTTTCAAATATGTAGAAAAGTTTTAAGGTTACACACATCCAAATCCCGGTAATTAACACTTTGTTTGGTATGTGGTTAAAGCCTCTCCTACTATGGACATGCATTTTGCACAGAAGTTTATTTACTGTGTATGTAGGGGCTAATATACTGTGAAGTATTTTTGGATTATTACAAAGTTTGGTCAGTTACGTGTGTGTGGATTTAGTCTTTTACTTTGCAGGCTTCAGATTGTGGCGTTGGTTATTTGTCAAATGTTTTTTGCACGTTTTTATGTTGACATCTGATCGCTGAAAATTGGATAATTGCATTTGAATGATAACATTTGTCGTACTATATTACTTGTGTGTAGCTTTTGAGCACACCTGAACATGCAGTGCTTATGGTGAGCTTTTTGGATTGTTAGATGTATCTGTTTGCTGTGTACAAATTTAAATGTTTTTTCCCATTTTAAAAGATATTTCAACAAAGTTTCTATAAAATAGTTAAAACAATTGTTGGTAAAAATGATAGTGTCATAAATATATAAAGTATGTGAACGAACTGGTTCAGTCTTGATTGCAAAACACAATTGTATTAAAAGAACTATACATGTCTTTAGATGTTTAATGTATGTAAGAGTTTAATGTAAGAGTTTAATGTAAGAGTTTAATGTAAGAGTTTGATGGAAGAGTTTGATGTAAGAGTTCGATGTAAGAGTTTAATGTAAGAGTTCGATGTAAGAGTTTAATGTAAGAGTTTGATGTAAGAGTTTAATGTAAGAGTTTGATGTTAGAGTTTAATGTAAGAGTTTAATGTAAGAGTTTGATGTAAGTAGGAATTAAAAAGGGAACAGAATGCCTTGAATGACAGTGTTATTTGTATGATTATTGTGCTAACGGGTAAGATTGCTCTGTAAGATCATAGATTTTCTGTCTTAGTTCTGAGTTTCCCATTTGATTGACAGATTGATTGTTATCTTGTTTCTCAGTATTTCAGTGAAAATGTATTTGATCCGCACTCATTTTTTTCTATTACTTTGAACTGTTATGCATTGAGCCATATGCAGTGATACAATTTTTTCTGGGATTAAAATGTCATTTAAAACCATGTTGTATCTGTGAAAATGAATTACTAATCAAACACTATAAACATATTGATTTAGGTATAGACTTGCATTTATATTTATACTTATTGATATCTTTTTAGCATATTAAATATCAGTGCGCCCAATAGTGCACTGTTGTAAAATAGCACGAGTTTATCTGAGTCATAAAATTTAATGCATGAATTAATGTTCAGATCAAACAATAAATATAGCAAATAGAAAATTATTCACAATCAAATAGAAGAACAATGACATTTGGTTGCAATTAAATCTTAATTCGAATAAAAACACAATAAACTCTGTGAAGAGGTAATTCTGTGATGTAAGATGCACTACTTGAAGAGGTAATTCTGTGATGTAAGATGCACTACGTGAAGAGGTAATTCTGTGATGTAAGATGCACTATTTTTAGAATGTCTGTTATTTTGGATTACTTATTATGTATTCCCCTATCTGTTATAAAAAAACAAAATTATATCACAAAACATGGAAACTACATTAATTTTGGAGCAGCCTGAATTTAAACATTGAAAAGTATTTGTCTCACTGACAGGTGCACTTCATGTTTCATGTTCATGGAGATAACTTTAAGAATTGTTGAAAGTTTCTGTTGTTTGAGTTGCTAAGCATGCAGATTAAATGTTTGATTGATTTTGTTGCTAAGCGAGGTTTGCTGTACAGGTATGAGCCAGGTATTTTGTCTTTGTGTATGCTAAGACAATCTTAAAAGCAACATTATGAAACCTACATTGTTGTGACTTCTAGTATATGAGTGTGATGATTCTCTACAATTCACATATGTTTTAAGTTTAGAGCACTCTAATAATTATTGTATTTAACAATTTTTGTCTTTTGCAGTTATTACAATGCAACACAATATTGTCTTAACCTATTTGCAGTATGATTTAGTTCTAACTCTTATATTAACATTCATAATTGTGTCTTTGATAGAGTATAACATGACAAGTGATTTTAGGACCACTGTTAAATCAGCCGATGTCTTCAAACTTGATGCACTTCTAAGTAACATACCATTAACAGATTCATCTTTACTGTAACTTTATACTTTTGTTTTTATACATTCAGGTGGAAGTAATCGTGATGACTCTGATGTACATGAAGTGGTGTCAGTAACCTCCCCTGTTGAGACACCTAGCAGTGAGAGATCATTGGGGATCCATGATGCCATGGACATCAGCGCCACCAGTAGCGTTAGCTCAGAACGCTCCGAGAGATCAGAGACAGATACACTTGTCAAACGTAAGTTTTCATTTTACTCTGTGACATAGTTTTTATTGTAAGGCACTAATAGTATTGGCTTTTTGTTTAATGGAACAAGAGATTACGATGTCAAATCTGATAAATTCAAGTACAAATAAACAGTAATAATACAAATAAACTATCCCAACATCAGAAAGGCAGTGAAAATGTACACCTAGCATCTTTTCATAATGTAGTCAGTATACATCAATTCTGGAGGATATCAACACTTTTTAATGTTTACTAGTTATTCAACAAAGCAAAATTGAATGCACAGCCCAGAAAGAAACATGATTGCATATTTGATGCAAATTGGAACTCTAGTGGTTGATTATTGTTTCCATCGGGAAAAGTTGGAATCCATATATACCCATACAACAAACTATGTGAGAGTGTTTATGTAGATGAAGTGCAGTTGTTTTGTCACACACTAGATAATTGAAAGAGATGGATAGAAGATGAGAATAAGATTTGCCAAGACAATTAGTAGCTTTATTTGCTGCCAAGTTATTCAGACATTATTAGAATCTAAAAACGTATAATGGGATTCCATCAGTAGGTCCAAAATAGTAGAGCATCTATCTTAACTGGGGAGAAAAGTCATTATGGGAGGGTAAATCAGTATCCATGGAGTTCAAGGGGAAAATCTGTATTTATATCTGGAGTAGTTCTCACTGTATCTAGGGCATCACAGACAGTCTAGTCAGATTGGAAACAGTAGAAATTAATAGCCTTTGACTTAAATTACATCTTCTGATAATTATCATAGATTTATATCAATGTTCTGACCGAATTTATTTAACTTTTTTTCTCACTTTTTAAATACAAGATAGACCACATGAATTAAGTCATAAATATTGGTTTGCACTATTTACTTTACACCTTACACATTGGCTGTTTACTAATTGTAATCATATTTGGCTGTCCTGTTGTCTGAAAGGGAATTTTTTCTTGTTTTTCCATAACTGTAAATTGGAGAGAGGTTCGTAAGTGACAAGGAATGTAACTGTAAATAAGCGATAAACTCATATGAGGGTCCAAAACAATTTATTTTTTCTTCAATATCTTGACAGTCCTAATGATATGCACCTTACTTAACAATTAATGTGATACAACACAGAGATGGCTCCACCCTCCGACACTTAAAATGCCCGCTTTGTAAAACAAAAAAAAACACTATTGTATCCATGTACACGTGTATTTGTTTGTCAGAGTACACATTCCCCTTTCCAATGGTTTAACCATTATGTATATTTAGTTGGATTTTTTGAAGAAAATTTGGGCTTATAGATCTGTCTGGGTGGTCGGTCGGGCAGCGTCCGACGTCGTTAAAAGTTTACGTTAAAGTTTAGTTTTCCACAAATAACTCTTTCATTAGTCAACCGATTTACTTCATACTCATACACATGTTTGCTTAAATCAAGAACTTTTCACAAACATGCATCATTATGACCTTAATGTTCAGATGACCTTGACATTTAACATTGTTCTTTAACAACTTTATCATTTTGTGTTAAAGTTTTGTTTTTCAGTTATAACCTTTTCATTAGTTGACAGATTTACTTCATACTCACACACAATGTT
>ENA-OREC01002573-OREC01002573.1-marine-metagenome-genome-assembly--contig:-NODE-2573-length-10081-cov-12.205418_pt1 | contig 10081 bp, 6 predicted proteins | sample MGYA00248626_ERZ508543 | MGnify/ENA primary metagenome ERZ508543 (study PRJEB26211, sample SAMN05518279) | marine metagenome | isolation source: Puget Sound, Washington, USA | host: Bankia setacea...
CCCCCCCCATCTTTATTTTTAGCTTTACTAATATTCATGCAGCTTGACGCACATATGTCTAGGTCCCGAGCAGGGGTTTGACATTATTGGAAGATAGATAGATAGAATAATAAATATTCATACTCAATTGCTTTACAGTGACCTGCCAGGTACCTGAATCTATCAGCCCTAGATAACATGGTTCTAAGCTTTGTCCATGTAAGTATTTGAACAAGTACTCCTTATCTTCCTGGAGTGTTAAAGCCCAGTGCAATACTTCTTTAATAAAAAGGATACGATAGGTATTGCAGAAAACTGGTAGTCTACAACTGTGCTGTTCTCTTTTAACGGTGAGATGTAGTCTATCAAGTGATGTTTAAACAGTTGCCTTTCTTCTTGTGTTGCCTTGTTTGTAATGATGTCCAGACCTTTGTATACCTAAAATAGAAACAGCCATGCATCTTCTTCTATAAGATGTTCAAAGATAGTTATTGCAAAGTGGTGCTGTAAAGGGTGTAACCTATTTGAAACAAACCAATTATGAACGACATGTGTCATAAACATACACATGTTGTATTATATTATAAACAGATTATGCATCGAAATATGAGTGTATGGGTCCTGTAAACAAACAAAAATGGCTGAGGCAAGTGACTGAAACTGTCTTGTGTCCGAAATTGTACGTATCCGATGGTAATGACATCACTTACTAGTTGTATTTTTCTGATTTGAAGAAGTGTCACTGTGTTTTTACCTGCATCGCATCAGCACTTATGATTTCTCCGTTAAAATATCGACATAGTTCAAGGGAAAGTTTTGTTTTACCCGTCCCTGTCGCACCAAGTACCACGACAACGGGGTTTCTAAAGGGCGCCGCCATTTTGGATGATAGTTTGCCTAACTGTACTCCCTCGGTATCATTCGTAAAACCCTCGGTAAACTCCGACAATGAATGCGCCAAAATTGCTGACGCATTAGGCGGATCGTTATGAGCCAGGTTTGCGCGTTTTCTCGGTTTCGTACCAATATCTTGCGTCTATGGCGTTATTCATTTGCGGACAATTAACCCAGTCAAAAGCTTTTCAACATGTATTATAACTAAGATGTAACATTTCCTTACTTCGCCCAATTGAAACAATGCATCTTGCGGAAGTTCCATAAGAAGTCTCTCCGATTACCTTTAGCGGCAGAAAGGAAACGTCCCTCGATTTATCTTGGTTCCACCTTTATAACCGACGGAACACTAGGTCACCTCGTGGAGTCATTGTCTGAGAGTAGAGCGAAACAAAAAGAGCCGGTCTCTCGTAAAACATCCGGTGATTTTGATCAGAAAAGAGTTAACAGTGCCACAGCCCGGCTTACAACTTCTGCAGTTTACTTAAGTACCCGAGTCTGTATTTGGTCAGTGATGTAACGGCCGGTGGAACTTTGACCTCGAATAAACTTTTTTCTTGAGGTCATATGGGCACTGAGACAGTACTAAGCATGTTCTAGGCAAGTAAATGACAAGTTTAGTATCCACATAAAACAGAGATGGTGGGTGAACAACCTTAGCGTCATGTGTACCAGCATTTAAATCACCGTTGTGTACATGACCCGCCCGGGGATCGACCTCGTGACCCCTGGGTTGGCAATCGGATGCCTTTTTTGACTACTATTATAATGGTCGTTTACCCGTTTGTATACATGTATACTGGCTTCGTCAGCAGAAGTTAAGAACGCTATATGTTGCATAAATGTACATGTTTAATACCATTGGATCTCTGTGTTCTGATCGGCCAGCTGATTACCTTTTGCTTGCAATTTAAATGCACCCTTAGTTAATGTAAGAGCATAAGATCAGATGGCTGTTGAACAGGCTTGTGGATATGTTCAGTGGTTCATTGTAGGGATTTTAGTGGCCCGTCGTGAATGTTTAAACGTCTTGCTTCAATATCTTTCATACACTCTTGTTTCTAACATATGCTTGTTTGTCGATTCCGGAAGGATCGCTTGTAACGCTATGTAAATGTCTGCGAGAAACGTACTGAATGTTTTGCAGGGGCTGTAAATCTGTAAGACTACATTTGTTGTTGGTGCTATGGTGTTTAAATAGCTCGAACTCGTGCTAAATTATAATCGTCCGAGACTTTCACAGCTTCTTTCCTGATAGTCCTGGTGAACTTTTTATTCGATGGTAGGCGTGGCCCAGTGGTAATCGATGGATGTTTGTCAGGCGTGAGTTCGAACCCAATCAACGTGTCCCACGATTCAATGAGCAAGAAACTTTATCCTAATTGCCCAGTACTGATTGGTTCCAGGACCGGATTGCAATTAACATAGATATCAAGATATGTTCAGGACACACTCAAATCTGCTACGGTATTGTTTATACAAATGCGTGTGTTGTAGTGGATAGTGAGTGCATCAACATGACGACACAATGCTAGAAAACCATAGGTCGAGTAAATCATGAATATGAACTGACCGTGAAATGCGTGCAACTCTTGTTGTTTGTAGCATGTGTCCTATACCTCACATTACGATCATTGCGTGCAGGTAACTTTAGTTTACATGTCGTAATAAAACGTTCGCCCTGTGGTCTGTAATTCAAGATTTACGTTTACATAATGTTTCTCTTTCCGTGTGTACATGTATGCTTGCTGTGGTACGACTATGTAGGCATAATGTGCACTGATTAGGGCAGAACATTCCACACAACTCCTGTCCGTATTAATTGTGGCATGTAATAAAACAATGAGACCGGATTCGATAGATTACTCAATCCAGCGGCCCACTCCTAGGTCAGACCAAGGTCAACAAACGCTGACCAGTGAGATGAACGCCGACATGCACAACACCTTTTACTCTACATGTGTGTATATTGATCGAATCTCGCTTTCTCGGTCAGTCCATTAACGTGTGATTTAAAATGTGCGTTTTTATTTTAGACGATATGTGTCTAGTGTGTGGATGGTTGCATATTTACTCCAGCAGTGCAGTACAGGCGAACGCTAGGTGCGTATAGTACATGTACTTGTATATAAATCAGTTTGAGACGCTCCCTCTAAATGAATGACATTCCATTCACCAACACAACTGTATACGATTGGCTAATGACTCACGCTACGTAAGAGTGGCTGAGCGTTTCCCGCCAAACGTCAGGTCAGAGCTAGGTCGGCCTTTGTTATCTATCAATACACATCGAGGGGCGTATATAAAACCAACATAAACAAAGAAAGACAAACTAGATATTAAGGAGTTTGTGGTATATTTTCTTTTGCAAAATGATCATTCAGTATAAATTTTCAGATGAACCAAACAACAGAAAGTGAAACACATAAACTTTACAAAACCATTGCAAGAAATTAATAAAGTACTTTGCATAATAAAACAATGTGCATTCATGTTGTTAATATTTTTTTCTATAATCTTAAAAAGGTAAAAATGCAAATGTCTAAATGTCAAAATATGCTAACTAATGTTATTAAAACTGTTTCTTGCAGTGATTTTATTCAGTTTACAAAGTTTGAAATCTCTCAATACAAGCTAAAATTGTTGCTGCTGCTTGCAGACTTATGTAAAATCCATAAAAATGATATTAGAAAAAGCAAACTACTTGGTAAATTATCAACTAACAAACTGGAACCCAAACTTTATACATGAGGGTAACATGAAGCTTTAACCATGTACAAATGCAAAAAACACAAATTGTTGTTATTCATTAACAAATAATCAGTTAACACTTATGTGCATAAAGTAACAATCGTCCTGTGAATTGGGCGTCAAATCAACAAGTATTTACAATTATCAGTCTGCTGGATCTCACCTTAGAAACAATGATTCTATGTGTCCCTGGCTAGCAAAGGTCATCAAACCAAAGTCTTATAAAAAGTTTACAGTTTCAATAAAAAGATACATTGCAACAAAACCAAAGAGATAAACCCTTGTAGAAATAGAACTTTCTTAAACAATCAAACAAAACATTTTATACAGTAAAGTAAATTGTAATTTATCACCCATCCAAAAATCACTTTAGATGAATGTAATCATATGGACATTTCAGTAAAGAAAAACAGAATCTACATAAGCACACTTAAAACAAGTCTTTAGTTCTGATAACTTAAGTCGCGCTCAATGTAGCTGACACACACTAATGGCAAATTATCAAGGTGTCATACATCAAAACATGATTGAAGTTAACTGTAAAAAGGTAGCATAAAATCAACAAATCTTCAAATGCCTTATTTTTCATTTTTGTAAAAAAAATACTTTTCATAAATTTGGTAAATAATACCCATTCAATTGTTTTTCAAGTTAAGTAAAAAGGAACACACTAGTAAAAAATGCTATGTAAATGCCACAAAAGTCACTATGAAGGCAGTGAGATGAAAAATGATGTCTACTGTTATACAGGAGCATAAATATACAAATCATGAACACAGAATATGAACACAGCTTCAGTTAGCAGTATCATTTTGCCCTACCACAACGTGCATGTCTTGTGTAATAAGTCTATCAATGCACCATTACACATTAAATCCACCTAGTTTTGGAACTGTTTCCCTTTAAGAGGTGTCACACAACCAATAATCCATTCTCAGCTCTCAACTATAAATCCAAGAAGATCGAGTCTGATTATCTCCATTTGGTAGATTTTGCAAAATGGGAATAGTGGCATAATCCAGTAACTAATGCACACTGGCTAAAACTCAATAATCTCTCAATCTAGAAAGTTGCCTTTTTAATTTTTCTCTTTTCAACTGGAGTTGCTCCATGTCTCTGTCCTGCTTCCTTTGCTCATCAATAAGTCTGTGAATATACTGAGCTGCTTTCCTGAGAATTGTCACTTTAGGGGCTCTTTCTTGGCCCTCAAGTTCTGGGACAGAGTCACGTAAATGGAAAAAGCTATTTTTCAAGTCAGTTCTCCTTTTCCTTTCTAGCACATTATGCTGAGTCCGTTTTCCCACATCGTTAAAGTCTTCAGAGTCACTGGAATTCCTGCTACAACTTCCAACACTGGATTTAAGTTTCTGAGCTACTTTTCTTAAGTCTGAAGGTATACTTATATCCCTTTTGAGCTTCTTGCTTTTGTGTGTGATTGGAGAACCTGGATATGAATGCACACGTTTTAATGAAGATACAGGTAAACTATAGTTATGCACGTCTGTTGGACAGTCTACTCTCTGTCGCACTGAAGAACACTTTGAAACTGTGTGTATAGTATTTTCTGGTTTGTGTTCTATGGTAAGAGTCACTGTTCTGTTTCCACGATACTGCTCTGGACTGCTTTCATCATCTGATCGGTATTTTCGTTTTCCAGCAATAATTACTTTTTGCTGCTTCTCTACTGTGACAACATCAATCTCCTCTTCTGTAAAGAAAAAAAACAATTGATTTAGCAAAAGTTAGCAAAGTTATCATTTTGCACTGTCAAAAGATTAATACATCATTAGCATGTTAACAATCTCCACAACAAACTTATCTACAGCTTAATCCACTTTGTTTTCATCATAAAAGTTGAGTAATGATACATACCTGAATCAGATGGTGTTTCAATTCCAAGGTTGTGTACTTTTGTCTGTGAGAGTGAGCCTCCAATATTTGTCTCCATAAGAACTTCATCTGGAGCCACACAGGCTGTGTTGGCTGGGGTTGAACAAGAGTCGCAGCGCAGACGATGATTCTCCTTCTGTGGGACTTTCTCTTTCGAGTCTACTTTGGAAGCAGGTGCTGACCACATAATATCCTGAATCAGATTGGATTCTAGATTTAAACAAGTCTCTATTATAGGATCATGCCCCGGAGGTGATTCTGCAAATGCCTCGACATCTTTCAGCATCTCCTTGTAGGTTTCACAAGACTCCAGCAAGACGAGGTCTTCAGTATCGATATCGAATGCCAAATTTTCAAGATCCAAGCTGTCAATGTTGTCATGACTGGGTGACAGTGGTGGAGTTAGAAGTTCAAACTTCTTCCACAGATCGTCACTTGTCATTGATGTGTGTGTGTTGTACATTTCTGCTTCTTCAAATATAGGTTTTAGAAGTTCTGATTGAACGTTTTCCATTTGTTGATTTATTTGAGATTTCATATCTGAAATTCATAAAAAGAGAAAATAGAGTAAACATTGAAAACATAAAGTGACAGTTGTATTCATGCGTTAAATTTAATGTAAAAGTACGACTTAGCGGTATTGCTTAACTCCGACGTGTTCTATATTAAGCACTTGGCCCAATGCCATGACATTTAGATACGTGAAACATGACTGCAGGAAAGAACACGTGACTGTAAAACCTTGTATCGACCGACAGATTTTCACCTAATACTCTATAATTTCGAATGAAAATGCAGAGATCTTTTAAACAATACAATTCAATGTCACATTTAACATCATATACAACAGATGTCATTCATTTATTTATCGTACTTTGTTCACAATCGTTGAAAATATTTTGCCGGCATTCGCGACAACACCCACATGTGAATATGGCCAACGTCAATATCGACCTGGTCGAAACTCGCGTGAACGTTTACACAATAAAAATGAAGTTGACAATATATATCTAGTAAAACTTACCGGTAGTTCTAAAAGTTAAATTCCGTTTGATTCCCATAGAAACACTTAAAGTTTAACTCCAATCTTCACGAATTTCACAAGTTGGCAACTCAAGCCGAAGTGCAATGAAACAGTCTGTGGAGATTGCTATGTACATTAGGTTATGAATAATTAGTGTATCCTTCCGCGATATGAACGGATTTACGCACGCAATGTCAGAAAAGCTTTCCATAAATGCTTTGTTTTAAGCGAAGATAAGTTTGCATTATTGCTTTTGTTAAATGATTAACAACATACAACATTGTAAAAACAAAATGACCGATGCATTTACCATTTTAAGTGCCTTGCTGCAGGATCTACACCTAGCAGTAATTCGGCTCGTAAATGGCGCGAAATCGTGAGGGCGGAGCTAACTTCCCAATACACAACCGTACTACGCATTACTATACTAGAACTGACACTGTCCTCAAAAACTCTGGCCAAACTTCAGTGTGAAGTACACGTGGTGGCAGTTAAATACACTCATCGAGATTGTATACAAGTATAATTTATGTAGAGGTGAACATATTGGTGCAAATCGGTCAGTTATGAGATTCTATAGGATCTCGTGCATTTCGTGCATTTGTAGAGAGCGATGCGCTTGCCAAGGTCGCACTATATCTACGGTATACATGTAGATGGCGGATACGTGAATGGGACACACATTTGCTTAAGTCTGTTCATGGGTAGACTTCGAAGTAAATGCAAATCTTTAAACTAAATATAAAGCTTAATCACGACATGCAGCACCAATGGGTCTAAGTATGAAAATTGGCCCCATTCGTCTTTACGTCTTATTGTAAACTCATCCTTTCATTCACGAATTCATACGACGCCTTCAATAGGATGGATGTAAATTAACTAGATCTAGTTAAGAGCATAGTTAGAAACTAAATAAGAGTATAGTTTTCTGGAGATAATATGTTTAACTTAAATACTTATCTTAAATACATCTTAACAGTAGGGCTACATTACATTAAATCAACTCGAATTGGCTACACTACTCGAAATTAACAAGTCACCTGATTTATCGTGAATAGCCTAAGTGACCAGAGTCAAGTCATAGCAATCTGTGCAGCATAACAAAGTGAAGAAGTCTGATAAGTTTCTATTAGGGTATTAAGTCTTGTAGAATTATGTATAAGATGTGTACAATCTGTCATGTATACTGTATCTAGTTGACTACCCTCATGTGACATTCTCCAATCATAAAACTGATGACACACTAAAAGCATATAAAATTCTGACAAAGAAAGAAATTCTAAAGCAGTCCTAGATTTTCCGTTACCTAGGTAGGTGGTAGAGGCATTTTCGGAAATTCTATCCTCCTTCTTTTGATTGGACAATGACATAATGAATTCAAATTTTCAAATCACTAGGTAACACTGATTCTGAATATATTATCTACTGGGAATGGGTTTTATTTATTTACTAGTTTGATCAGATTACCATTAATTTTGTAACCATGACTTCTTTTAGATTTATGCAATATTTGGATGAGCTTCTGTGTCGTTGAACAAAGGATGGGTGGATTATGATAGTCTATAGTAGAGGACAAAGACGACCCCAGGAGCTAGGGTTCAAATACATTATTATATTATTACAAAAGTCTATGCCATTGTGAATTTGATGATGTATAATACCGTTATATAATACATGAAATCATTACAGGGCAGAAATATTGTAGATGTTTAAGATGTACTGATAAAGAGATGGTAAATTAAACAAGCAATGAATGTCTATAACCCTAGTAACCACACTTAGATTCAATCGTTTTAAGTGATTTTAAATAGAGCAGTGCATTGGGCGTATCAGTGTTCAGCTCTGTCATTGCTATCATATATATATTTTGTGGTTTGGGGTATTATTATTTGAGCTGATTTATTAGTCAAGTATGCAACTAACCTGCTTATTTAACTCTCTTTGTCACATTGTCCAAATCCATTGACTCAAAGAATGTTTCCTCCCATAAGAATTAACTGAAGAAAGACTTACTAATAGATTCTTTGTGAAAAAATGTTCTTTGTTAGATCTCTCAATACAGTGTACTTAGATCATCATTTGATTTATATTTGTTGTGGTGCTTATACTGTAATCAATTGAAGGTGACAGAAAACAATGTTGGGTTAAATCTACCTGGTATTACACAAGAGGACGTTTTATCGCTTATTCTTGGTTACGCGTTGCACACATTCTTTTAAATGATATAGGAAAACATGCAAAAAGGTCTAAAAAGTGGAATAGTATCTTCTACATTAAATACCACTGTACTGTTTTAAGACTCGATTCTACAGATTATCAATTAACATATTTCAATTGTGTTTCTTTAAACAAGCATTCATGATCCCATTGTACATATGTACCCGTTATTTCAAGTGCAGAGATTAGTTAATGTATCACAATTCTATTTCAATATTCATCTTATGTTGCTACAAAATTTACTAAGACTTTGCCAGGTTAACAAACGGCCATTAGTAGAAATGCTCAAATAGAATTCTGCGCTTTAATCACTGTTAATACTTCTTTCTATCGCATTGCTAAGGCATATTTCGCATTTGAATGACGCCCACTGAATACAGGACAATACCGGCATTTGAAACACTCATTTTCTCATTGTAGAAATTCATATCAGTTTCAAATTGGAGCAGACAACTTTTTTTCAAAATATTTGCGATTAACATTTTTTCTTTCACTGCCTACAACTACCCTCAACATGTTGATTCACGAGAATCCCAAGTGTCATAGAAAATGTCAAAGCTTGTAATGTCTTTTTACTGACAGCATCATTTTGGATCAGACAAATTGAAGATATTATGGCTGCGTTTTTGTTTTGTAAAGATAAAAGTTTTGATGATGTCATATCATTGATGGCCGGGATGTAACTGTTCTACGTACAATATGGTATTTAATCATATGTTCTTATTTGTTATTCTTCTACTAACTTTTGTTTCATATTACATTGGAAAAAAGGAAAGAAAGGTAAACATGTGTACCTTGTAATGCATTCCTTTGTATTTACAATAGTTTCAAACAGATGATTATCATATTCATACCAACTAAAAACTATAATCTCTCTACTCTAATTAAGCTGACTAACCTGTTTACCTTTAATGGAAGAGACAGAATTCTCATGCAGGACTTATACAAGCCATACTTTTATTATGTAACATATTCAATGTTTATCTTGCAAAAACACCTGAAGTTAATGACCTGTGTGTACACTGTAAGTTTGTGTGGACATTCACAAAGCAGAGTGCATGGAAACCTAGACAAATACTGTACTTTTAGGTGCCTTAAAATTTCTTTAAAGCAATGCAATATACATGTGTGCAAATGGATTCAGCATTGTTGAATATGGATATGTGGTTCAAGCTTGCATGGAAAACCATCATCAGCAGAAGCACCACTGTCATCATCATCATAACCTTCATCTTCATCATCATCACTGTCATCATTATAAGTCATCATCATCATCACTGTCATTTTCCTCATCAAGAGCAGCATGTCACTGAACCATCACCATCA
>ENA-OREC01002574-OREC01002574.1-marine-metagenome-genome-assembly--contig:-NODE-2574-length-10079-cov-13.109878_pt1 | contig 10079 bp, 5 predicted proteins | sample MGYA00248626_ERZ508543 | MGnify/ENA primary metagenome ERZ508543 (study PRJEB26211, sample SAMN05518279) | marine metagenome | isolation source: Puget Sound, Washington, USA | host: Bankia setacea...
CAGGACATACACAGGCAGGACATACACAGGCAGGACATACACAGGCAGGACAGAAACAGTCAGGACATACACAGACAGGACAGACACAGGCAGGACATACACAGGCAGGACATACACAGGCAGGACAGACACAGGCAGGACATACACAGGAAGGACAGACACAGGCAGGACAGACACAGGCAGGACATACACAGACAGGACAGACACAGACAGGACAGACACACACAGGCAGGACAGACACAGGCAGGACAGACACAACACAGGTAGAACAGGCCAAGGCTCTACTGACTACTGACTGGTTGCTTACCTATCTGAACATCGTCCATCCCCTCCTCTTCTTCCTCACTTGTGTCATCTTCTGTACCTGACGAAGATATGGTAGCTGGATCGTCTCCTGTAAAATATATACAACACAAACATAAAACAACAGTCTGCAGCTTGTAACCACCTCTCCACAAAACAAACACACAGTCTTCTTGACAATTTGCTTCTTTTTCCTGTTGATTTAAACAACTATCTAACACAAATGAGGTTTCCTTACTACCAAACATGGCCTGTTGCTCTGTGTTTTTAAATGTTGTCTAATTTCTAAACTGTAGATTCATTTATTGCCATGGACATGAACTATCTTAAACAAGTCAACAACAGAGTAAGCTCCCTTTCATCTTGATGTTGTTGAAGTCTCAATGCTGGTCTTGTTTTTCAGAAACTGTTTACCATGATGCTGTACATACAGAACATCGTGAGCAGATGGATGGACTACAACAACAAGCCATTATATTCTTGAATGCCATAACAAACCGTTGTACATGGAAATAGAATTTTAACATTTTATATTTGATTACGTTAGAATTCAGGGTTAGACAACTCACAAAATCCACTTTAGAGATGTAACAATATAAGTGAGTTCCAAGTCACTGCAGGGTAAGTCCATTATTGAGTTTTAAATGATCACATAAACACAACACTGTCAGGGCACGAACATTCCACCGCTCCTACCGCCCTGACTAGTGATTGTGGGTGTAGGACAAGTAACAATTAGAAACTTGTAAGGTAGATTTCTTGTTTTTACCAGTAGCGCTTTGATATGTTTCTTGCCCTGGACTGTTTCATAGTGTGATCATAGTGTAGCAGTTCTCTAAAACAATGCAATGCTGGAAATAGATGCTGCATGCTGTATCTGATTAAACTTAAAATGCCCCAAAACACATACGATGATCTGTTTAACTCTCTTCAAATACTGGAACATTAACTATCTTGACTTAGATACGTTGAACCCATTTTCTTTCAATGCTTTTACTTTTTTTAACGACCTGAATTATTGAAATTAATCGCTTATAAGCTTCAGGAGTGCCACTTCATGAGAATCTCGACATGTATATACGTTTCAGGCAGTTTCACTAACATGTATATAAATTTTAGTTGGTTAAGTTTTAATGGATAATTTTTTATGGGATTAAGACTAAGTGAGCAAGAGGAAAGTCAAGTTTATTTCGTATAAAATTTTCAACAAACAACTTAAATCTTAACCCCCCACCCACTCACCACTTCCTGTAAAACGGACGTCAACAGCTGAATATGGCGATACATTTTGCAAGAACACATCAATTGTTCAAGAGGTTGGCGAGAATACATAAAATTTTGAAGTTGAAATGCTATTAAAATTCTTTGAATACTTATATCAGTAGTTATTATTTTAAAACAAACATTTTAGTAATTCTTTTCCGAAAACTGCCTATCGGGGTTGTTTCATATGATATTTACAGATGTAATTTCCTGATGATGGTTTGGAAGATCAAAGACTACCCCTGCCTTTAAGTTAATTCTACTTAACTCCTGGAATCAAGTTCATCTGGTATTAATCACTGAGCAGTAATTAAAAAAGCACTTAAAAACCCTCACAGACTTCGTATCTAGAAAATTAACACCTAATTTAAACCGTAAAGTAATCAAAACATTTGCCCTTTTTTCAAAACAAATTAATGTGTATTTCAAAGTATCAAATAAACATGGTACAAAATCAATGCAGGAAATTTCTACACTGTTTTCAATCACATTCTTTTCTCTTCAAACGATGATTAAAACAATTATACAAGGAATCGATGCTGGAAATATGTAATCAAAGCAGTGTTTATTAGTTCAAAAGAGTTTATTTTCGAAAACAACCAGCATGTTGTATGTTAAATCAAGTTTTAAATGGAGTCAACAGGTAAAGTTCTCAAAGTGCAGTATATACAGGATAAAAAGTGGGCATATACTATTGTTTATTGGGTAGTTGTAGCATTAATTTTGACATGTTTTAAACTAAACAGTGGTGCAGTTTGGTCAGCAGGGGTGGAGTGGTGTGGCCCAATGGGTAGAATGTCTGACTCAAAATCAGTCAGTCATGAGTTCCAACCCCATCAATGGTTCCTTGAGCAAGAAACTTTCCCCTCATTGCTTAGTACAGGTTAGTTCCAGGAACAAATTTGAACATGGTTTTCACAATTGAACTAAAACAAATAAAATAAATAAGATCTTATGGTACATTAACATTTATGTCAAATAAGCTCCCTCGTTAAATATCATCGAAACCAAAAGCCAAACCAAAGCATCAAGTCCTCATTTATGGATAACCAAACTAGTGCTGAGCCATTCTTCACCAGGAAATTGAGATTTAGTATTCATAACATGGTAGGTAAAAAGCAAAATATCAATTCAAAGCAATTGTATAGCAATTAAGTATTCGGGGTTTAAATTTGTGACCTACGAATCCACAGATGGTAACTGTTATTGTGCTATAAACAGGCCCTGACATAGTGTTTATTTTGATGACATTTGAGCTCGATCTAATAAAAGAGAGAACACTACATAAAATGGATAAAAATGTGTAAAACTACAAGGTCCAACTCCAGTACCCATCATGTTCTGTTGGATACAATTTTTACTTACAACTCCTAAGCCAGTTAGTTTACATTCTAACAGGTGGTAACATCAAAGGTATTTCAAATGTTTCAAAGATGCCTGAAGACCTATCAAAGCACCTGTTAGTAGCCTAGAACTTAAAATTGCTTCAACTGTTCATCACATGGACTATGAGGAAAATGAAATGTATGCAGTAGATCTTATTATAGCTTAACTAAATGTAAGAATGAAATTATTATAAATGAAGATCTGTGTAACCCTTAATATGTTTTACAAATGTTTACAGTAAGTAAGGAGACACATATGGGCAGGCATGACACTTTAGTTAAGAGGAAACACTTGAGGTAAGGAGTGACCATTGAAGACAAGCTTGAAACATGGGGAATCGGGTGAAACTTGGGGGATTTAGTGAAACGTAAGGGATTGGGTGAAACTTGGGGGATTTAGTGAAACGTAAGGGATTGGGTGAAACTTGAAGGATTGAGTGAAACTTGAGAGATTGGGTGAAACTTGTTAATGTGCATGAAACTTGGGGGATTGGGTGAAACTTAATGGGATTTAGTGAAACTTGGGGGGTTGGGCGAAACTTGAGGGAGTGGGTGAAACTTAAGGGAAATGGTGAAACCTGAGGGATTGGGTGAAATCTGAGGGCTTGGATGAAATCTGAGGGATTGGGTGAAAATTGAGGATTGAGTGAAAATTGAGATAGTCATGTATTGGGTGAAACTTGAGAAATTGGGTGAAACTTGAGGGATTGGGTGAAACTTGAGGGAAGGTTGAAACTTGAGGGATTAGGTGAAATTTGAGGGATTTTGGTGAAACTTGAGGGATTAGGTGAAATTTGAGGGAAGGTTGGAACTTGAGGGATTAGGTGAAATTTGAGGCATTTTGGTGAAACTGGAGAAAAGGGTGAAACTGGAGAGATTCCCTTACATTTGAAGGGTGAGAATTTAGGAATTTGATGATCATTATATCTAAATAATAAGGAAAAACCTTAAGAGGGTAAATGTAGGGCATGAACTTGAAGTGTTGAGATATATAGGGTGGCCGGGGGTAAAAACCTTGATTTGAAGTTCAAATTTCATTTAATTCATAGAAAAACAACAAACAATTATGAAGAGTTATCTATTATTTTCAAACATTAAAAAGTTGGTTATTAATTTTATAATAGTGAACGCTTATCTGTTAATATCAGGTTATTTCAGTACAAATTAGCATGTTGAAAGAAAAAAATGTTTGAAGTTTTCAAATGTTTGTAATTAAAATGTAGATATGATCTATATTAATAACAAGATAACATGATTAAGATGCTTGTTTATGATAAATGTGTTATGAACTTGGGGCAATGGACATTACGAAACCCTGTGAAATATGACGATAAAATTCAAGCAGTTAGCACTTAGAATAAATTAATGGCTTCTAGAATAACATTTTATTTTTCAAATGCTAACAATTTCAAGCATTTTTTCTATTCTGCCAAAAAATCTACCAAAACATGGTGCAGCCAAGTGCAGAAGGCAATTAAATAAACAATTATTACAATAAAAATTATATATAAAAAATAATTCAATCCATTCTAACAACAAGAGCGAAATGCGGATCCCGCATTAAAGCCGGATTTTTATATTTTTCTCCTAATTATTCAACACAAATGAATGTTTCTTAGTATAATGCAAACCCTACAATGTGAAGGTCACACTTTGGCATATCAGTGTAAAGGTCTTGACCAAAGCAACAGTGTGTGTGAATATGAAGTAAATCTGTCAACTAATGAAAAGGTTATAACTGAAAAACAAAACTTTAACCCATTGTTAAAGAACAATGTTGAATATCAAGGTCATCTGAAGGTCAAGGTCACACTGATACATGTTGGTGAAAAGTTCTTGACCTAAGCAACCGTGTGTGTGAGTATGAAGTAAATCCATCAACTAATGACAAAGAGATCACAGAAATCCAAAACTTTAATGCAAAATGATAAAGTTGTTAAAGAACAATGTTGTATGTCAAGGTTATCTGAAGGTCAAGGCCATAATGATGCATGTAAGTGAAAGGGTATTGAGCTAAGCAACAATGTGTGTGAGTATGAAGTAAATCGATTGACTAATGAAAAAGTTATTAAAGGAAAAGAAACTTTAACGTAAATTGTTAACGACGCTGGACGCCCGCCCACCTGGACGGGTTTCATCAATCTTTAAGCCAAATTTTCTTCAAAAATCCAGCTAAAAAATTAGATAAAAATACAAATTTCGGTTTCACATATCTAGCTGAGTGTTAATAACAGTTAATGTGTTATATATAACTATTTAAACCTATTTGACCTGTAGTGCCATAAAATCAACCAATCAGAATCAAGCTGTTATATTGTATACTGTAGATGAATGTTGTTCTGGTTGACTGAACATTTTAGGAGGACATACATGTATTTGAGACAAGGCTTGCCATTGGTCAATCCTACTGTGGGTTGGATAGAGAAAAGTTAGAGGGGTTACCTGCTATAATTCTTCTTATTCTCTTCTTGGACATCACTTCTAGCTGTTCTAAACATCTTCTTTTTAACTCATCTACCGGCAAATCCTGGAAATACAAACATAAAAAACCCATCAAATTAACTACATCCATTTTTTTCTAAAAACAATGACCGATGTGTATAAAAGACCACTTCATGAATAAAACCATCTCCAAACTGGGTTTATTAGGAGAGCTTAGAAATTGTTTAGAAAAGCTTCACAACTGCCTGTTATTCCCCAATACATGTACCAACATTAAGTGGACTTAAACACATTGATGACCTTGTTTTCTAGATTAGCTCCCCATTTTTTTCTTCAAATAATGTATTCTAAGTCTGGATCGAACAAATACTTCTGTGGTAAATAATTAAAGATAAACTGATATTAGTATATAATTCAAATCTCCGAGGACTCCAGTTACTAGTCTTTAATGGCATAAAGATCCCGCGAATCAATACAAACTCTCATATATAGTTGTAAGAGCTTAGACATCTACAAGTAATAAATATTTCAAACGAAATTATAACAATAAAAGTTGTACAACACAATGGTAGGCAAAAGTTCATATACATTCACTGATAATTTTCTTTCCATTTGCAAGCCATGTGTTATATTACACTACAATACTATACAGATTAGTAATTGGTTTCAGACGATTAGAGAAATGTGCTTGCTTTTTAATATTGCAAATACTGAGAAATAACTAGAAAATATACCAAAGTCTAACACAGTAGTATTGAATTAAAGCATAAACTCATACCATATATAAATATCTTATTGAAAGATTTAATCAGAAAGCAAAAGAAAGTTTAATTTAAGCATACAATACTGTAAGCATCAATGACTAAGTTTAAATGATCTACGTAGGAAAAGACAATTAGAAAATAGTGTAACTCTGCAAGACGAGGCTTGAACGTTAAACTGTCGTAGCTCAGAGTGCTTTTATTGAACATGTAGATCAGTTTTGTACCCAACCCTTAAAGACCAAACTCCCTGAAAACCTCAAAAACTATCCTTTATAATGATCATTGTTTCCGTTCCCTGTGCGTTTATTGCAAACAAATGTTACTACAACCAATTTGTAAACAATATACAAAGTTGACTAGCCACATAGTATTCAGATAGCGTTGACATTTTTGCTACTCAAATTCAAAAACATTTAAAAGATTTGCAGCCGGTGTCCCTGACTTATGAAAACAACCAATGCTACAATGCATATGTCTCATTGCGTGCAAGTTCACGAGAAAAATACATCTTCAAGTATATCCACGACATTCTCCATGAAAAAAAATGACAGGAAAAAAAACCTATTTCATGAGAGAAGAATTTGACTTTTTTCCCCCTCTCCATGTCCAAATAGCCTTGTAGTGCCTGATGGTAATTCTATTTTAGCCTGTCATCAACAATGCAGTAATGCCAATGTCCATTACCACTGACCCTTGTTTCTCACAGTGTCTTCAAAGTAATTGAAAATCAGTCATGTTTCAACAGTCAGCTCCAGCAACCGTTATTAGAAAATGTCCAACCTTGCCCACACTGACCAGCAGTTTCATTAAAGTAATGGTTCAGGGAGAAAATGTTGAATCGACTCCCAAGGGACTAGTTTTGACATTAAAATACACCACAATCTATCATTTGGATGGGGAGATCAAAACATCATAATAGATACAACATGTGAAATGAGACGGCATTGAAACTGTATTGAAAATTCCCCCCTTAGCCTATCTGTCAACTGGGCGCTCTTTTTTATTTTAGGAGAAAAAAGAAACAATGGCCAGTCATGTTATACTGTTGGCTTTCTATCATTTTTAGAATGGGTCAAATTCATGCGGAATTAATTCTACCACAATTCATCCAGACGTTGTTTCCAATTTTTAAGGCTAGCTTTTTGTTGGCTAATCTTCTGAAGACTCAGTTTCCTATCACCATTGTACAAGATGAATACAGATTCTAGACTACTTGTTTTGTAACACTGTTTCTGATTGAATGTCAATGTGATTTGCGACAATTAAATACCATTCATATACAGTCATAAATGATGTCATACCATGTACATGTATAAACAAATCGCGGGGTTAAGTTGTGTTTGTTATCAAAGATTATCAATTTTACGAGGTCAATGCCTAAGAAAAAGGTTAAACATCAACTTATGTTGATATTTGCAACCATTTAATTGTATTTAAAAGACCGCAAATATTTTTTAATGGTGATGGCAAGAAATTCAAACATAAAAACATAAAAAACATGAATGCTATTGCACAACATCAACATTACAAGACAGTTTTTACCCTTTATTAACAGAACAACATCGATCTTTCCATGAAGAAATAACCTGTATTAAGCCGAAAGCTAAAAGAAGTATTGTTACAAAGTTGAGTCTGAATAAACATATAATCTTGCCTTTCCTATGATGGCTTATATAACTCATTTCAAGGTCAAGGTCATTCCATATGCCATTTAGAAGATCTTCTCAAAAAGTTATATTGTCAAGGACTAAAATCTGATAAAAGGAAAACCCTTGTTGTTCCTAATGCATTTGTATATAAAACACTCATACAACTTTAATATTTATGATACCTACATTGAAATTATACAGACATTTATGTTAATGATCGCACTTTGTTCATAACATGGAATTTGTGTGACTCAACCCATAATAGGGCACACAAATCAAGACTTTAATTCCATATCTATCAAAAGTTTATATAATTCCCGAAAAATAGATAAGAGTAAATATTGGGTCTTAAATCTTGGCTGTTATATTTAACACTATATCTCACATTTAATATCCCCTCAAATGCATCCGATCAACTTCCAAACACAACAGTAACATCTCGATGACTCAGATTTCAACTATAAACCTTTAGCAAGACAAAATATATCAATCTGTAACCGGTTATATTCAACTTTAATGCCCTAGCAAGGTACTAATCAAAAATATGTACATAAAAATCCATTAGAATCAAGTCTATATTCTGAGAGATGATGTAAGTGCTCTATAGATGCTTTCAAAGATCAGTCAGCTACAGCAGGAGTGGAAACGTTTGCAGGCAGTTTACGAGGCACCGGGTCTGCACGAAGCTCCTGCGACACGACCCTATGAAGTATATTTACAATACATATAAAACTGCTGTACAAACTTTCCTTGGCAATAGGTCTAGCACCAAATTATCCCATATTTAAACTAATACCTACTCTCTGACTCCATGGTTTGCATAATTTGTTCCTTAACTGCCTCTATTTCAAAAAGCTTAAGATGGATTACAAAAGACATAACTGAAATTTATGAGGGGCTTTTAAAAGACATCTATAAGCACAAGTTGAAAAAACATGAGTAATTATTCATCAACCCAGCCGACATTTCTTTACCGTGTCTGTAATACTTATATTCAAGTCTCCAATGTTGCTACAAGTCATTTCTTATTTACAAATCTGTCAATTTAATATTCAGACTGAAACATATTACCCACAACTTGCCGTGACCTGGACACTGGACTCTTTGTCTCAAAAACAATGGTGAGTTTTGTTTTCAGAATTAAAAGTTCATGACTTAAAAAATCAATGGACCAATGGCAGACCTTGTTACAACAGCTCCTTGGCATGATGGCACCATTGAGCTTCCATTGAAAAGACCATCTGCGTTTTAACATATTACTGGTGATGCATGGACGGAATTTCTGTCTTTAAGGAAAAATTCATTGAATGGAATAATTAAGCACTTGTCTCTATGATGCTAGACTCTGTGACTTTCTCTTTTCTTAAAATGGTTGGAAAGAGACTTTTTCTGATTTTTCTTAAGCAATTAATGTTTCAGTGTTTAATGGTTTCCATCAGCATCAACTCAGTCCAGTTAGAAAACTTTGTGACTACATAAGATTGTCTAGTATGTTCGAGCTGGCACTCAGTTGAGCCAGGAGAGGTGTACAGAACTACTAAATTTGAACATTTGCAAACATTTACCATAATCTGAATGTCAAGATTGAACTTATGAAGACATTTATAAATAGGAGTTGTCATAGAACTAGAAACATATCCATGATGCCAAGAAAAGCTTTGTTGGTAGCAGGACAAATGCATGAATGTTTTCTTTATTTCAGTGTGTTGCTTGTTGCCATGTACATTGTACTATCAAAGTATATGTCCTGTATGACCTAGCTGTTTATATTGAATTAAGCATCAAGAGTACAAACAAAATATCAAATCATGAATTAACCATAATGCTCTTGTCATCCTTCTCAACAACAATAATACAACACATGTTAAACAAAGAACAATACTTTGTTATTTATTTCATTTACACACTTTATTGTTTATTCATTTACATGATGACACAAACTGTTGTTTTTTCTATCTTGTTAATTATCAATAAGGTTTACTTTAACAATAATACATGTAGTAACACATGTAGCAACAATCACATTATCACAGTATTTCAACTTCCTGAAGAAAATACTGAATGTCCGTAAATTAACAGCCGTTCATTTCTGACATGTTTTTAATGACAAATTCACAAATGACTGAGATTTTATAGTTGTAAGGACTTAAAGGCTATGAAAAATTCAAAGTTAGTAATGCTAAGTTAGTAATTCAGAGTTAGTAACATTACTCTTTCAACCGCTACATTTTGTCTATTAACTTCAGCTCAGCATCTACTAATATTGAAGCACA